>CDZW01002387.1_pt1 | contig 10226 bp, 8 predicted proteins | sample 557511 | NCBI WGS metagenome assembly CDZW01 (sample SAMEA3182067, study PRJEB8094) | gut metagenome | biome: human; feature: gut; material: Stool; isolation source: human stools | place: Canada | collected 2013-03-05 | reverse complement strand
AAGCGCTCCAGCTGGTCGATCGGGTCGTTCAGCTCGGAGTAGGCGTTGCAAAGCTCCTTGCCGTTAACGAACAGCTCGAAACGCTCCGTCAGTTCGGGGTTCGAGCGGTGACGCTTGCACAGGGGCGACATTTCGATCGGGTAGTCCGTGACGAAGGTCGGCTGGACAAGCTCCTCCTCGCAGTACTGGCCGAAGATGGCGTCGATCAGCTTGCCCTTGCCCATCGTCGCGTCGGTCTCGACGTTCAGACGCTTGCAGGCTTCGCGCAGCTGCTCCTCGCTCTGGCCGGTGATGTCGTAGCCGGTCTTTTCGCGGATGGCGTCGGTCATCGACAAGCGGCGGAACGGCGCTTTGAACGAAATCTGCTTGCCGTCGAGCGTCAGCTCCGTCGTGCCGTTTACGGCCACGGCGACTTTTTCGAGCATCTGCTCGGTGAATTCCATCATCCAGAGGTAGTCCTTGTAGGCCACGTAAATCTCCATGACGGTGAATTCGGGGTTGTGCGTGCGGTCCATGCCTTCGTTGCGGAAGTTCTTGCCGAACTCGTAGACGCCGTCGAATCCGCCGACGATCAGTTTCTTGAGGTACAGCTCGCTGGCGATGCGCAGGTACTGGTCGATGTCGAGCGCATTGTGGTGCGTGATGAACGGACGCGCCGCGGCGCCGCCCGGAATAGGCTGGAGAATCGGGGTTTCGACCTCGACGTAGCCTTTCGAGTTGAAGAACTCGCGCATGGTCGAGATGATTTTGGCGCGCTTGACAAAGACCTCGCGTACCTGCGGATTGACCGCCAGATCGACGTAACGCTGGCGGTAGCGGACTTCGGGATCGGTGAAGGCGTCGAACGTCTGGCCGTCCTTCTCCTTGACCACGGGCAGCGGGCGGATCGACTTCGAGAGCACCGTGAACTTGCGGCAGTGCACCGACAGCTCGCCCGTATTGGTATGGAACGCGAAGCCTTCGACGCCGATGAAGTCGCCGATGTCGAGCAGTTTCTTGAACACCGTGTTATACAGCGTGGGATCGCCTTCGGGGCAGATGTCGTCGCGGCGGATGTAGACCTGAATGCGGCCCGTATGGTCCTGCAATTCGAAGAACGAAGCGCTGCCCATGATGCGGCGCGTCATGATGCGGCCTGCGATGCGGACGTCCCCGTAGTTGCCCTTGGTCTCGTCGAAGTTTTCGGCGATCTCCCGCGCCGTGGCCGTCACTTCGTAACGGGCGGCGGGGTAGGGGTCGATGCCCAGCTCGCGCAGGGCTGCGAGCGACTGTCTCCGGAGCTGTTCCTGTTCACTGAGTTCGATGCTCATATCGTATGTTTTTGAATGTTTTGACTGTTAACCGTGCAAAGTTAATAAATTCTGCCGAAATACGAACCGGGCGCGGTATGGAATAAAAAGGAGCCGTATTTTTTTGCGGCTCTCCGTATTGTCCGGGGATGTGTCGTCCGGGCGAGTTGTCCGGGGGCATTGGGAAGCGTCGTCCGGGACCTGTCTTCCGGAGGGTTGTCGTCCGGGATGCGTCAGCCGGCGGCGGAATCCCGGCGGATCAGGCGGCGGTAGGCCCGCAGTGCGGCGTATCCGAGCGCGGCGCCGACCAGCGTGCCCCATACGAGGTCCATCGGGAAGTGTTTGCCGAGGTAGATGCGCGAGTAGCAGATCACCACCGAGCAGACGACCATCAGCCCCGTGAACCAGCGGCGGCGGATCGCCCCGCAGGCGAGTACGGCCAGCGCGACGATGGTCGCGGCGTGCGCCGAGACGGTGCCGTACATGCCGCTGACGGCTTCGGGCGGGACGTGGACCACCCAGTGGCGGAGGACTGCTTCGCGGCGCATGACGCGCAGCGAATCGGGCGTGATGTCCAGCCCTTCGAGCGAGGGGGTGAACATCGGGCGCGGGCGCGGTTCGAAATCAGGGAGCAGACCGCCCAGCACTCCGTTGCTCTTGAAGATGCCCGACACCATGTCCGCGAGTCCGATCGCCGCCAGCATCAGCGCCGTGAAGATCAGCATGCCGCGCCAGCCGCTGCGCCGCCATACCAGCCAGAGGATCAGGGCGTAGAGCGGGAGCCACATGGCGGTGCCCGAAACGGTGAGCATCACGCGGTCCATAGCGGTGCCGCCGTCGAAATTGAGGGCCGAGAAAAGGTCGTGGTCGAAGGTATACATGGGTCAATGGATTTGTCGTAAATGGTCGCAAGCCGTTTTGGGCGCATTGCCGGAAGCCTCTCCGGGGAGCGGGGCCGGACTTGCAGACACGGCCGGCGGCCGTGGGAGGAACATGCCGGGATGCAAGGCGGCCGTCATACGCAGTTTAAAACTGAAAGTAGATGAACGGTTGTATGTCGCTCGACTTGACCTGCATCACGCACCAGATCATCGCCGCCGCCATGACGATCTGCAGGACCAGCGGCGCGTGCGACACCAGCCGCTGCGCGAAGCGATCCGCGCGTCCGGGCATCAGGTGGAGCAAGAAGCCTGCGGCGATCAGGGCGAAGGCGCCCGCATAGCCGGAGACGACCTGCGGGATCATCGCGGCGTTGAAGTTGTAGAAAATCTGGTGAAGCATCAGCTCGACGGTCTGCATCGACTCGGCGCGGAACATCAGCCACCCCAGACAGACAAGGTTGAACGTGAAGAAGATGCCGGCCGCGCGGCTCCACCAGTGCATCTGGTCGCCCGTGGCCTTGGCGCCCGGCACGACCGCCATCCAGAGCTTGTGCAGCGCCAGCGCCGCGCCGTGCAGCGCGCCCCAGAGGATGAAGCGGACGGCGGCGCCGTGCCACAGTCCGCCCAGCAGCATCGTGATGAACAGGTTGCCGTAGGTGCGTAGTTTGCCTTTGCGGTTGCCGCCCAGCGAAATGTAGAGGTAGTCGCGCAGCCATGTGGAGAGCGAGATATGCCACCGCCGCCAGAATTCGGTGATGGTGGCCGACTTGTAGGGGGCGTCGAAGTTCTTTGGGAACCGGAATCCCAGCAGCAGGGCGATGCCGATGGCCATGTCCGAATAGCCTGAGAAGTCGCAGTAGATTTGCAGGGCGTAGCCGTAGATGCCCGCCAGACATTCGAAGCCCGAATAGAGCAGCGGCTCGTCGAAGATGCGGTCGACGAAGTTGAGCGAGATGTAGTCCGAAATGATCGCCTTCTTGAACAGACCCGTCAGGATCAGGAAGACGCCCGTGCCGAACATTTCGCGCGTCACGACGATGGGGTTCTGCCGGATTTGCGGGATGAAGTCCCTTGCGCGGACGATCGGCCCGGCCACCAGCTGCGGGAAGAACGAGAGGTAGAACAGGTAGTCGCACCAGTTGTCGAGCGGCTTGAGCTGACCGCGGTAAATGTCTATGGTATAGCTCATCGACTGGAAGACGAAGAACGAGATGCCGACGGGCAGGAAGATGTTCTGGAACTGCATGAATCCCTGCCCGAACATCTGGTTGGCGATGTCGATCAGGAAGTTGGTGTACTTGAAGTAGGCCAGCATGCCGAGGTTGACCGCCACGCTCAGCACCACGAGCCACCGCTTTGCCCGCGTCGAGCGGGCGGCATGGATGCCCTTGGCGATCCAGTAGTCGCTCGTCGCGGCGAAGATCAGCAGCAGGAAGTAGATGCCGCTCGACTTGTAGTAGAAGTAGAGCGAAAAGAGGATGACGTAGACGATCCGGGCTATCGGGGCGCGGCGGAACGTGCTGTAGACAAGCATGAACCCGGCGAACAGAAACAGGAACAGTCCGCTGCTGAAGATCAGCGGCGACGAGGCGTCGTACGTGAGCAGCGCCTGCAGCTTTTCCGGGATGCCGTCCAATGCGGGGAGTGTCATTTCAGCGGTGCGTTGAGGGTTTCCGGCGGAATGCCGGGGATCAGGTCGCGTTCGATCCGCCGGCGTCGCAGGCTGTCGAGCACGGCCTGCTCGGCCTGCCGGCGGATGCGTGCGGCTTCCGCTTCCGTGTAGGCCCGGTTCGCTCCGGCATTGAGGGCGTCGAAGAGCGACCACGCCACGCGCCGGCCGCCGGCGTAGTTGATGTGCGTGAAGTCCTTGCCGGCCCAGCCGTTGGCGACGAACTGCTCCATGCCGCCCAGCGAACGCATGGCGTCGCAGGTGGGCCAGAAGGCCGCTCCGGTGTTTTCGGCGGCGCCCCGCTGGTAGCCGAGCATGTGGGGAATGGCGTCCATCGGTTCGAAACCGGCGTCGGTCTTCACCGAACGGTCGCTGACGCCCAGCACCAGCACGGCGGCGGTCGGGAAGCACTGGCGGACGTAAGCCACCATCTTCTCGATCTGGCCTGCGTAGTTGGTGTAGTTGCTCACGCCCGTCTGCATGATGTTGAGTCCGTATTGCAGGATCACGAGGTCGTACCCCAGCAGGGCGTTCATCTGCGCATTGACCGACGGGTTGGTCCAGAACATCGCCTGCCCGTTGTTGCTGCGCACCGAGTAGTTGTCCACCACCACGCCGTCGGTTTCGAATACCGCGCCGTAGCCGATGAATCCCTCGTTGCCGGAGAGCACCTTGAACGAGAGCGAGCGGACGTGAGGAGCCGTGACGGCGATCTGGCGTATGTTCGGGGCGCCTTCGACCATGAATTCACGGCGCAGCGAGTCGTTGAGCGTCAACTCCACGCGGCTTTCGCCGGGGCTGATGAAGAAGACCCGCGCCGCGGTGCAGCTGTCGAGCCGCTTGCGGTAGTCGGTATTTTCCCAGCGGGTCGAAGCGCCGGCCGCAGGCTGGCAGACCCAGCCCGAAACGTAGAAGTTCTCGCGCAGGTTCTGCGGCGCGGCCTTGCGCTGCATGATGTTGTAAGAGGTCCAGCCTTTCGACTGGGTTTTGATCGTGCGGCGGAACGCCGTCAGGGGCGAGGCCATCGGCGCGAAGCCTGCGCCTCCGCCGCCGTAAGCCTGCTGGAGCCTTTCGCGCAGGTCGGCCGTGAGGATGTCGCCTTCGATGAACGAGTCGCCCAGCACGGCGATGCGCACCGGACGCCGGGCGCAGAGCAGCGTGTCGTAGAAAGCCCGCAGACGGCTCGAATCGGGCGTGCCGAAATCCTCGATCTCCACCAGCGTCGGGTTCAGCCGGGCGCTGTCGGGAACGACCGGCATGCGCCGGACGCTGTCCGGGGCGAGCGTCCATTCGAAGGTGATCTGTACGGGGCGCGGTGCGGAATCGGCTTCGATCCGCTCCGCTTCGATCCGTTCGGCGACCTGCTCCATATCGACGTGGAAATCCTCCTCGTCGAAGAGCGCAGGCTCCTCGGCCGCGGCGACCGCGTCGTCGAACGCCACGAGGTCCGAGAGGATATTGGCCCGGCGGAGTTTTACGCCGCCCAGACTCTGAGGGGGGATGAAACTGACGGCCGTCAGCACTGCGATCAGCACCAGCGCCGCGATCCATCCCCGGTGGATGCAGTCTTTTTCGGGGGTGTTCATCCGGGAATCAGTCGCGCCGTCCGAGGATTACGAAGACCCAGTAGAGAACCGACGCGACGGCGCTCAGTGCGGCTACGAGATAGGTGCGTGCGGCCCAGCCCAGCGCCTCTTTCGCCTGAGCGAGCTGCGCTCCCTGCATCGTGCGGCTGACCTGCAGCCACTCCAGCGCGCGGGCCGAGGCGTTGTACTCCACGGGCAGCGTGACCAGCGAGAAGATCGCCGACATGGCGATCATGCCCACGCCGATCCAGCACAGCAGGGCGTTCTGCGTGGTGGTCATGAGCACCAGTCCGAGGATGATGACCCATGTGGCGGCCGTCGAGGAGAACTGCACGACGGGCACCAGCTGCGAGCGGAGCGTCAGCGGCGCGTAGCCTTGTGCGTGTTGCACGGCGTGCCCGCACTCGTGGGCGGCGACGGCGGCTGCGGCGACGCTGGTCGAAGAGTAGACGCTGTCGCTCAGGTTGACGGTCATCGTCTGCGGGTTGAAGTGGTCGGTCAGGTGGCCGCTGACATGCGTCACCTTGACGTTGTGGATGTGGTTGTCGCGCAGCATCTTTTCGGCCACCTCGGCGCCCGTCAGCCCGCCGGGGAACTGGACTTTGGAGTATTTGCGGAACACCGACTGCAGGCGCGCCTGCACGGCGTAACCGGCGATGCCGATCACGATGATCAGTATGTACATTCCGATCATGGCCGCGGAGTAGTGGATTCCCTGAGAACCCGAATCCGCGTAATATCCCGACTGAAGCAGGGTCAAAAGCATGTGTGTCATAGTCTAACGGTTTTTTCTGTATGTGTAGTAAGCGCCCGCCTGCTGGGAGGGCATCAGTACCATTTCATTAACGTTCATATGGGCCGGTAATTGTGCGGCCCATGCGATCGCTTCGGCGATGTCGTCGCCCGTAAGCGGGGTGACGCCGTCGTAAACCCGGTCGGCGCGCTCCTTGTCGCCGTGGAAGCGCACCTCGGAAAATTCGGTCTCGACCATGCCGGGGCGGATCTCCGTCACCTTGATTCCGCTTGACAGCAGGTCGGCGCGCATGGACTGCGAAATGGCGTGCACGGCGTGTTTTGAGGCGCAGTAGACCGCGCCGTTTTCGTAGGCTTCGGTGCCGGCGATCGAGCCGATGTTGAACACGTGGCCGCCGCCCGCGGCGACCATTTTGGGCGTGACGACCCGCGTGACGTAGAGCAGTCCCTTGACGTTGGTGTCGATCATGGCGTCCCAGTCGGCCGTGTCGCCTTGGTCGATGTGTTCCAGCCCGGCCGCCAGTCCGGCGTTGTTGATGAGCAGGTCCACCCGTTCGAGGGGGCTCAGGAATTTGCGGACCTCCGCTTCGCTGCGCACGTCGAAGACGAGCGCGGTGCAACGACCGCCCGCCGCTTCGATTTCGCGGCGGAGCGTTTCGAGCCGTTCGGCGCGGCGTCCCGTCGCCGTTATGTCGTATCCTTCGGCCGCGAGCCGGAGCGCCGTGGCGCGTCCGATGCCCGATGTGGCTCCCGTGATCAGTGCCTGTTTTTTCATAAAGTGGGTTTATGATGGGCAAAAATACGAAATTATTGTGTTACTTTGCATAAATTTTCCAGCAAATTAAGCAGCCGTGAATCTCGCCTTTTTCATCGCCCGCCGGACGGCGCAGCGCACCCCGGAGAACAAACCCGGTGTGATGGAGCGTATCGCCGTGATTTCCGTGGCGTTGAGCGTCGCGGTGATGCTGCTGGCGATGGCCGTGATCATGGGTTTCAAGCAGGAGGTGTCCCGCAAGGTGGCCGCCTTTTCGGGACATGCCGTGGTGAACGGCGTGCGGGGCGTGGGGACGCTCGATTCGGACCCCGTGCGCCGCAGTGCCCGCGCCGAGGAGCTGATCCGCACCACCGAAGGATTCGTGTCGCTGGCCCCCTATGCCGTCAAGGGCGGTATCGTCCGTACGGCGGATGCCGTGCAGGGGGTGATGCTCAAGGGCGTGGACGGGGATTACGACTGGTCGTCGTTCGGCCAGTGGCTGGTGGAGGGCGAGCTGCCCCGTGTGGGCGATTCGGTGCGTACGAAAGATATACTGCTGTCGCGCGGCATGGCCGAGAAACTGATGCTCGGCGTGGGCGACAAGGTCGAAATGCTCTTCGTCGAGACCGGAGACAGGCCCCGGCGCGACCGTTTCAAGGTGGCGGGAATCTACTCGTCGGGAATGGACGAAATGGACGACGCGGTGATCATGACCGACCTGCGCAACGTGCAGCGGCTGGCGGACTGGTCGGACGGCGAGATATCGGGCTACGAGATTTTCACCTCGGACTTGGCCGGAGCCGACGATTTCGCCCGCAGGCTCGGACGGACCCTGCTCTACGACGATGCCGACGATACGGAGAACCTCGCCGTGAGTAGCGTGACGGAGCTTTATCCCAATATTTTCGACTGGCTGAAGGCCCATGACGTGAATGCCGCGGTGATTATCGGCATCATGCTCGTGGTGGCGTTTTTCAACATGACTTCGGCGCTGCTGATCCTCGTGCTGGAACGTACGCGGATGATCGGCCTGCTGAAGGCGTTCGGCATGCGCAACGCTACGCTGCGGGAGGTGTTTCTTTGGCGGGCGGCGTTCGTCACGCTGCGCGGACTGGCATGGGGCAACGCCGCGGGGCTGGCCGTGTGTCTCGTGCAGAAATATTTCCATGTCGTGAAACTCAGCTCCGAGGGCTACCTGCTCTCCGAAGTGCCCGTCGCGCTGGGGTGGGGCTGGTGGCTGGCGCTCAACGCCGGCGTCGTGGCGGCGATCGTCGCGCTGCTCGTGGTGCCGGCCTGCATAGTATCTACCGTAAAACCCGACGAATCGATCCGATACGAATGAAACCGTACAATACCGAACAGACCAAGAAAGAGGAGGTCCGCGAGATGTTCGACAACATCGCGCCGAAGTACGACCTGCTGAACCATACGCTCTCGATGAGCATCGACCGCATCTGGCGCCGCCGTGTGGTGCGCATCGTGCGCCGCTGCCGTCCGCACCGGATACTTGACGTAGCGACCGGCACGGGCGATCTGGCGATCGAGATGGCGCGCCGCATCCGCGGCGTGCAGGTGCTGGGCGTGGATCTTTCGGAGGGGATGCTCGACGTGGCGCGCCGCAAGGTGACGGCGCGGGGGCTCGACGGGCGCGTCGTGCTCGACGCGGGGGACGCCGAACACCTGCATGTGGCCGACGCATCGGTGGATGTGGCGACGGTGGCTTTCGGCGTGCGCAACTTCGGGGATCTGGATGCGGGGCTGCGCGAAATGGCCCGCACGATAAAGCCGGGCGGCAAGGTCGTTGTACTGGAGTTCTCGCGGCCCCGCAACCGGCTGTTCAGGGCGTTGTACGAATTCTATACCTATAAGATACTGCCCCGCATCGGCGGCATGGTGTCGAAGGACAAGCGGGCTTACGAATACCTCCCGGCGTCGGTCGGGGAGTTTCCGGCGCCGAAGGAGTTCATGGCGATGATGGAGCGCGCGGGGTTCAGGGAGTGCCGCGCCCGGAGCCAGAGTTTCGGGATCGCGCAGATTTACACCGGACAAAAGTGACGATGAACGCAAAACGCATACGACCGGGCAGTGCGCCCTCGGATAACCGCTTCTGCCGCCGGATTCGCTCTTCGGAAGAGGACGCTTCGGCGGGTCAGGCCCGTTCCTGTTCCGCTGCGGCGGGCGGGGGCGCGTCGGGGAGTCCGCTTTGTCGCCGGTCCGGGGCTGCGGGTGGCGTTTCGGGCTGCGGCCGGACTTTGGGGCGCATGCTGTTCTGCATACTGCTGCTGTGGGTCGTATTGCCGTTGGGCTCCTGCCGCCGGATGGCCGAGAAGGCGCAGCGAAACATCCGGCTCGAAGCGGTCGAGAAGGCCCGGCGGCAGGGGTTGTCGGGGGCCGAGATCGTATTGCGCGTAAAGAACGGCACGGGGCACAAGTTGAAACTGGAGAAGGCGTCGCTCACCGTTTACTATGCGGGAGGAGTCGTGACGAAGGTCGCTCTGCGCGAGCCGGCCGAGGCGCCCCGTCGTGCGACGGCGAGCGTCACGACGCTGTGGCGGATCCGGACTTCCGACCCGATGGCGCTCCATGTGATGACCAAGAAGATCCGGGAGGACGATATTTCGAAGATCGGCGTCTCGTTCGCCGTCGAGGGGCGCGGCGGTCCCGCGCGCGTAAAAATTTCGCGGGAGATGATGCCGTTGTCGGAATTTTTGAATATCTTTGGGCTGTCGTTGAACGACGTGAAAAACTATCTGGAAGAGTAATGCGCAGATCGCTGACCATCCTGCTGATTCTTTTTGCCGCCGCGGCTTACACGCCCCTGCGCGCGCAGTCGTTGGATGCGTTCAAGGAACGGCTGGCCGCTCCCGTGGCGTCGGACGCCGCATTCGGCACGGCAAAGGTCGCCGTCACGGAGTGCGGGGATGCGGCGCGGGCCGTGAATGAAGCTTCGCGGGCGGGCGCCCGCCTGCGTTTCCCCGGTTACCGGGTCTGCATCTTCTTCGACAACGGTCAGGACGCCCGTGCCGGGGCCATCGCCGCCAAGCAGCTTTTCGAAGAGAACTATCCGGGAATCAAGGTTTACATGGTCTATGAGAATCCCTACTTCAAGGTCGCGGTCGGGGACTGCCTCACCACGGAAGAGGCCATCATTCTCAAGGGCAGGGTGTCGTCTGCTTTCCCCAAGGCTTTCGTCAAGAACGAAACCCTCTCCATTGCCGACCTTTTGAACTGAAAAACTTCCCTTTTCGAAAATTTTTTAGTTTTTTATTTGCATTTATCCTGCTAATATCTAAC
>CDZW01042056.1_pt1 | contig 10274 bp, 9 predicted proteins | sample 557511 | NCBI WGS metagenome assembly CDZW01 (sample SAMEA3182067, study PRJEB8094) | gut metagenome | biome: human; feature: gut; material: Stool; isolation source: human stools | place: Canada | collected 2013-03-05 | reverse complement strand
GGTATTAGCAGTCGTTTCCAACTGTTGTCCCCCTCTGAAAGGCAGGTTCCTCACGCGTTACTCACCAGTCCGCCACTAAGCATTCCTATCATTTGGCCGAAACCTCAATCAAGGGTGCTCCGTTCGACTTGCATGTGTTAAGCACGCCGCCAGCGTTCGTCCTGAGCCAGGATCAAACTCTCTATAATATGGTATCTAAACGACCGTAGCCGCTTAAATCTATCATAGAGTCATTTATCATGACTTCATTTACTTCTATTTTATAGTTGCTGCTTTCAGCCGAATTGACTACGGCCTATTCACCCACAACTTCGTCGCGAGCCTCGTGAAAAGCTCGCTCCGCTGGTGCTTTCTTTTCTCACGTTGTTTAATTTACAAGGTGCACGTCCCTCAAGCGGAACAGTCACTATTATATCAGGCTCAGTTTCGTTTGTCAAGTACTTTTTTCAAATCTTTTTCAGATTTTTCTTTCCGATCTTTTCAGATCTTCAAGCCCTCGACTCATTCACTTCATCGCCGTCAAACAGCTTAGTTAGAATACCAGATACTTCTCCGTTTGTCAACGGTTTTTTCCAAGTTTTTTTGATTTTAATTATTAGTATTTCTTATTCCTTACTATCGCCTTAACAGTGTCGAAAATAATCTGTGCAAAACAGCCCCGATATGCTATACTGACACCATATTATATATGCTCTGCGGAGGTATCACTGTGCTGATTCAACGTATGTCCGCCGTCTTCGGACGGCTGCGGAATGAGACCTTGCAGCTTCAGGATGGTCTTAATATCATAGAAGCCCCCAATGAAACCGGAAAATCCACCTGGTGTGCCTTTCTGACTGCCATGCTCTACGGCATCAACAGCCGCGAACGGGACAAGGCAGGTTTCATCGCCGACAAAAACCGCTACGCCCCATGGGACGGCGGCTCCATGTCCGGACGGCTGGAATGTCACGCTGACGGCGCCGACCTCACCATCACCCGGACCACCCGGCGGCAGACCGCCCCTATGACGGACTTCCAAGCTGTCTACACCGGCACCGCCTCCCCGGTAGAGGGATTGACCGGGGCGAATTGCGGCGAAACTCTGCTGGGCGTCAGTCGGGAGGTCTTTGAGCGCAGCGCCTTCATCCGTCAAAGTGGACTGGCCATCACGCAGGACGCCGGTCTGGAGCGCCGCGTAGCGTCCCTCATTTCCTCCGGCGACGAGGATACCTCTTATACAGAGGCCTATGACGCTTTGAAAAAGCAGTTGAACCGCCGCCGTTTCAATAAGAGCGGCCAGCTCCCGGCCTTGGAAGCGGAGCTTGCGGAGGTCCAGCAGCAGTTGGACTCCTCCGTTCAGCTTCAGCAGCAGCTCGCAGACGCTCTGGAACGTTCTCAGGCGTTGGAGTCCGATGTACAGGCCCTCTCCGATGAATTGGCCCAGTATGACCGGTGGGAATCGGCTCAAAAGCGCCGTCAATTAGCCGCCTTGACCACCGATGCCGACACCGCCGCCCAGCGGGTCCATAGCCTGACCCAGCAGTTGGAGGAAGACCGGGTCCCGGACATGGAGACCATCGGACGGCTGCGGGGCGCCATCGTCAATCTGGAAACTGTCCGTAAGAACGTAGAGAAAGCCCGCACTGATCGGGACGAGGCCATGAAAGCCCTCCTCCGGGCGGAAAAGAACGTCAATGACAGCCCCTTTGCCGGTCAGACGGCGGAGAGCGCCCGGAAGGAAGCCCAAGGCACTTCATCCGACCGGGTCCCCGGCCCTATCGCTTTTCGCGAGCTGGCGATTTTCTTTTTGTTTCTTGCGACGGCAGGCGGCATCTTTGCCCTGCTGTACTCGCAGTTGTCCGTCCTTTCTCTGCCCCTCTTTCAGTTGGTGCCCTGGGCCCTTCCCGCACTGGCGGCAGCCGTTGTGGCAGCAGCCGGCACCTATATTTCCCGCCAGTACCGACAGCACGCTTTAAAAAAGCTGTGCAATGTCGCCCTCATGAAGCGGTTCGGCACCACGGATACCAACGAGATTACTGCCTTTGCGGATGCCTATACCGCCGCCGTGGAGGTCCGGGACGCCGCACAGGCGGACCTGAACACCAAATCCGCCACTGCCGACGCTTACTACAACACCCTGACCACCAACGAACAGGCAATTTTGTTAGAGGTCCGGCGCTTCGCCCCCGCCGCCTTTGACATCCCCACCGCCGATCAGGTCCTGCGGCAGGCCGCACAGCGCCGCAAGGCACTGTCCGAGGCCCAGACCGCCGCCAGAGAAGCTCAGGTCCGTCTGGATCTTCTGGTTCAGCAAGGCATCCCGGACAGCTGTGATATGGAATTGTCTCCTCCTCTTCGCAGTCGGGAAACCGTCGTGAATGCGCTGGCACAGGTGCAGGTCCAGTTGGCTGCCGCCCGTTCCGCCGCCGACCGCCTGACCGGTCAGTTTCACGCTATGGGGGATCCTGACGGGCTGCGGGCTTCCGCCGAATCTCTGCAAAGCCAGACCGGTCAGCTTCAGGAGGAATATGACGCCCTGCGTCTGGCCATGGACACTTTGACCGGTGCCAACGCCGTCCTGCAAAACCGATTTTCCCCCCAGCTCAGCCGCCGGACGGCGGAGATCTTCCATGATCTGACAGAGGGACGCTACACCGCCGCCGCTCTGGACCGGAGCTTTCACCTCACTGCCCGCCCAGCCGGGGACCCCATTGACCGGGACATCCAGCTTTTGTCCGCCGGGGCCGCAGATCAGCTCTACCTCTCCGCCCGGCTGGCTATCTGCGAGCTGGTGCTGCCATTGGAAAAGTCCATCCCCATCATTCTGGATGACGCTCTCACTAATTTCGACGACGAGCGCTGCGCCGCCGCCCTCCGGTGGCTGAAGCAGGCAGCAGCCCATCGGCAGATCCTCCTGTTCACCTGCCACAGCCGGGAGGCCGATTTCTTTGCCGGAGACCCGGAAGTGGCCGTTCAGCGTCTGTGATGACCGGTTATTTATTCAGCGTGTCGAAAAAGTCTTTTCGCCTCACTGAACAAGCTTTCAGAGCTTTATAAAAGTTTTGAAAACTTGGGATTTCAATGGCGCAGGACACCCTTCTTGGGTTTCCCGCACACACCCTTCCTTACCGTTGCAGTGAATTTACCGCTTTATCGACGGTCTCATTTATGATCAAGGTGTTGACGAACTGACCGGAATGGGTATAAGATAGTTCTGATCATCCCGGTCATACTATTATTTATAGTGAGATTTGAAATAGAAAAAGGAGATTCAAGCTTATGAGTGAATGTACGCACGACTGCTCCAGCTGCGGGGAGAGCTGTGCTTCCCGGGAGCCTCAGTCCCTGCTGAAGGCCCACCATGCCGACGCCCATGTGGGCAAGGTCTATGGTATCGTATCCGGTAAGGGCGGTGTAGGCAAGTCCATGGTCACCAGCCAGTTGGCTGTTACCATGCGCCGCCGTAGCTATCAGGTCGGTATTCTGGACGCTGATATCACCGGCCCCTCCATCCCCAAGGCCTTCGGCATCCATGACCGGGCCATGGGCACAGAAAACGCCCTGATTCCCTCGGAATCCAAGACCGGTATTCAGGTCATGTCCATCAACCTCCTGCTGGAGAACGAGACCGACCCCGTGATCTGGCGCGGTCCCGTCATTTCCGGCGTGGTCCAGCAGTTCTGGACGGATGTTCTGTGGAACTGCGACTATCTGTTTGTGGATATGCCTCCCGGAACCGGCGACGTGTCCCTGTCCGTGTTCCAGTCCATCCCACTGGACGGCATCATCATCGTGGCCTCCCCCCAAGATCTGGTTGGCATGGTGGTGGAAAAGGCCGTCAAGATGGCGGAAATGATGAATGTCCCCATCGTGGGTCTGGTGGAAAACATGAGCTATGTGGCCTGCCCGGACTGCGGCAAGAAGATCTACCTCTTCGGCGAGGGCAAAACGGCTCAAGCCGCTGCCGCGCACAACCTGCCTCTTCTGGCGGAAATGCCCATCGATCCCGCTCTGGCATCCCTGACGGACGCCGGCAGTATCGAGGATTTTCAGGGTGATTGGCTCAAGACCGTCGCTGACCGTCTGGCTGAAAAATAAGGGAAGCCGCGCCGTGTTTTTCCACGGTGCGGCTTTTCACGGCTTTTTGTCCGTTTACGGCACGCATTTTCACAAAGTCACCAACTTCCCGGCAATAGTTTTTGTGGGGAAAAACAGTTGCAAAAGCAGTAGAAATCCGGGATAATAAAGGCAGTCTCTACTTAAAAAAACGATTATATAAATAGAAAGCACAAAGGGGGAGCACCAAATGCAGGAGCTGAAGGAGCGGATCGTAAAAGAGGGCAAGGTTCTGCCCGGCAATATCATCAAGGTGGACGGTTTCCTGAACCACCGCATCGACACCGGACTGCTGACCCGGATCGCTGAGGAATTCGGCAAGTATTTTAATATGGACGAGGTCACCATGGTCCTCACGGCAGAAGCCAGCGGTATCGCTCTGGCCACCGCTGTGGCCACCTATTTCCATAAGCCCATGATTTTTGCCAAGAAGGCCAAGAGCGACAACATCGAGGGCGGCCTCTATCAGAGCGACATCTACTCTTATACCTACAAGAAGAAGGTCACCCTGCTGGTAAGCAAGGAGTGGCTCTCCTCTGACGATAAGGTCCTCATCATTGATGACTTCATGGCCAACGGTGAAGCCATGCGTGGTCTGTGCGACATCGTGACCGCCGCCGGCGCCACCCTGATGGGCATCGGCTGCGCCGTGGAAAAGGGCTTTCAGGGCGGCGGTGACCGTCTGCGCGCTGCCGGCGTCAACCTGAAGTCTCTGGCCATTATTGAATCCGCCGAGCCCGGCAACATTGTGTTCCGGGACGACGACTGATCGTCCTCACCATTCCGCGGGAGGCGGCGCATCATGACGCTGCCTCCCCTTTTTCAACAGGATCTATTCAATTCAAAACACAAGGAGGAACCTACCATGTCAAGCAACGTTCGTCCCGCAACCATGGAGCGCATCACCACCCCCGCTCTGGCAGAGAGCTTTATCGACCAGCAGCTCGCAGAACTGCGTCAGCAGATCGGTGATAAGAAAGTCCTGCTGGCCCTCTCCGGCGGTGTGGACAGCTCCGTAGTCGCCGCTCTGCTCATCAAAGCCATCGGCAAGCAGCTCATCTGCGTTCACGTGAACCACGGTCTGCTCCGCAAGGGCGAGCCCGAGCAGGTCGTTGAGGTGTTCCGGAACCAGATGGACGCCAACCTCATCTATGTGGACGCCGTGGATCGCTTTCTGGACAAGCTGGCCGGCATTTCCGACCCAGAGCAGAAGCGCAAGATCATCGGCAAGGAGTTCATCGACGTTTTCGCTGAGGAAGCTCAGAAGCTGGAGGGCATCTCCTTCCTGGCTCAGGGCACCATTTACCCCGACATTCTGGAATCCGACGGCATCAAGTCCCACCACAACGTAGGCGGCCTGCCCGAGGATCTGCAGTTTGAGCTGGTGGAGCCGGTGAAGCTGCTCTACAAGGACGAGGTCCGCGTGGTAGGCAAGGCGCTGGGTCTGCCCGACAACATGGTCTACCGTCAGCCCTTCCCCGGCCCCGGTCTGGGCGTCCGCTGCATCGGCGCCATCACCCGTGACCGTCTGGAGGCCGTTCGGGAATCCGACGCCATCCTCCGTGAGGAATTCGCCAAGAACGGCCTGGAGGGCAAGGTCTGGCAGTACTTCACCGTAGTGCCCGACATCAAGTCCACCGGCATCATCGACGGCAAGCGTTCCTTCGACTGGCCGGTCATCATCCGGGCCGTCAACACCGTGGATGCCGTCACCGCCGAGGTGGCCCAGCTGGACTTCGGCATGATGCAGCACATCGTGGACCGCATCACTCACGAGGTCTCCGGCGTCAACCGTGTTCTGTGGGATCTGACTCCCAAGCCCACCGGCACCATCGAATGGGAATGACCGTTAAAACGGCGCAAACCCGCATGAATACAGGGTTTTTGACCTGTCACTTTGCCTTGTGATACTGGTTTGATACTATTCATTTCAACCCGGTCACACAAGAGAATGATTGCAAAGGGCAAGCGAACCGCCCTGCTGAACGACAAATTCAGCAGGGCGGTTTTGCTTGCCCTATTTTTCTTTTCTCCAGGGTACATAGTATTTCGATTCTTTCCCGTCATCGCAGGTACTCGGCCAGTTGATTTTCCATTCAAAGTATTCTTCCCTGGTAATCTCCCCGGCGTGTAGCTCCTGCTGGCGCAAAAGCCATTCCCGCATGAAATCATCAACGAGGCCATAGTTGAAGTAGATACCCACGGGAGGTTGAGCGGGCCAATCGTCCGTGTCGTTGTAGCGGACGGCGGTATCATCGGAGGCCCCTATCTTGCCGGGGTTGCGGACAAGCTGAAACAGGCGGATGGAGCCGGGGCTGTCCTCGTCCAGCCAGAAAAACGTCCGCATGAAGTCCTCGGCACAGCCAGGTTGAACCGTATAGAAGTTCTGACGGTCTACCCGCAGGGCCTGGGCAATCTTGTCCAGCAGTTCCCTCTTGGGCACACGGTAGTTCGTTTCGTACTGGGCAATACGGTTGTCCGCTCCCTTTTCCTCAAAGCCGATAGCCAGCCCCAATTCCTTTTGCGTCATACCCCGAAATGTGCGGATTTTCTTGATTTTTTCTCCTACTGTCATATGTTCCACCGCCTTTGAAAATAGTATAGCGCAAATAAGCGAAATATGCAAGAAGAAAATTAACAAAATTGCGAAATAAACTCTTGACATTAACAACCATGCGAATGTATAATAAGGATGTCAGCATTAACAATTTTGCGAACTAACAATAAGGAGGTGTTGTATTTGAGCAAAGAGCTGTTTGTACGTGCCGAGGAAGTGGCCGGGGCGCTGGGTATCTCCAAGCCCTACGCCTACAAGCTGGTGCGGGAGATGAACGAGGAGCTGAAGCAGAAGGGTTTCCTCACCATCCCCGGACGGGTGAGCAGACGCTACTTCGAGGAAAAGTTCTATGGACTGCGGGAAAATCAGTAAGGAGGGAAGAAAATGCCAGCGTATAAAGACAAGGCCAAGGGAACATGGTATGCGTCCTTTTACTTTGAGAACTGGACAGGGAAAAAGGAAAAGAAGATGAAGCGGGGCTTCAAGACCAAGCGGGAGGCGCTGGAATGGGAACGGACGTTCCTGCAACAGCAGACCGCCGACCTGGATATGACCTTTGAGAGCTTCGTGGCGCTCTACGCCGCAGACATGAAAGGCCGTATCAAGGAGAACACCTGGGGGACGAAAGAGCATATCCTCTACAAGAAGCTGGTGCCTTATTTCGGAAAGCGGAAAATGAGCGAAATCCACTCCAAAGAGGTCATGGCGTGGCAGAGCGAAATGCTGAACTACCGGGACAAGAACGGCAAGCCCTACTCCCCCGTGTATCTGAAAACGCTCCACAATCAGTTGAGCGCCGTTTTCAATCATGCGGTGAAGCATTACAACCTGAAAGCCAATCCCGCCGCCCAAGTGGGCAACATGGGCAAGGCCAAGGGCCGGGAAATGCTGTTCTGGACGAAAGCGGAGTATCTGAAATTCGCTGACGCTATGATGGACAAGCCCCTCTCCTACTACGCCTTTGAAATGCTCTACTGGTGCGGTATTCGGGAGGGGGAGCTGCTGGCCCTCACCCCTGGGGACTTCGACTTTGAGAAGCAGACGGTTTCTATCTCGAAATCCTACCAGCGTATCAAGGGCCAGGACGTTATCACCGACCCCAAGACGGCCAAGAGCAACCGGGTCATTCAAATGCCCGCTTTTCTCTGCGAGGAAATGGAGGACTACATCAAAAGCCTATACGCCGTGGAGCCGACAGACCGCATTTTTGCGGTGACGAAATCCTATCTTCACCGGGAGATGGACAGGGGGGCGAAAGAGGCGGGGGTCAAGCGGATCAGGATTCACGATTTGAGACACAGCCACATTTCCCTGCTGATTGACATGGGCTTTACGGCCCTGGCAATCGCTGACCGGGTGGGACACGAAAGCATTGACATCACCTACCGCTACGCTCACCTGTTCCCCACCCGGCAGGCGGAGATGGCGGACAAGCTGAACATGGAGCGAAAGGGGGCTTAAATCATGTCTGCCAAAAATCTCGACAACCACAACCGATGGAGAAATCGTCAGGTGGCGTTCAGACTGTCCCCGGAGGAGGCCGATTTGCTGGACACCTATGTACGCCTGTCCGGGCTGACCAAGCAGGACTACATCACCCGGCGGCTACTGAACCGGGACATTGTAGTGCAGGGCAATCCCAGGGTCTACAAGGCCCTGCGTGACCAGCTCGCCGCCGTCCTGGGGGAACTGCGGCGCATGGAGGCGGGAGGCGGGGTGGATGATGAACTTCTCGCCACTATCCGCCTTATCACCTTGACGCTGGACGGCATGAAGGAGGATTGATAGATTGATGGATTCCAGAGAGACGAAAAGGACTGTCCCATATCCGTCTGTTGGCGCAGACGGGGAACAGCCCATTTCACAAATATGTACCACGAACAGTATATCAGAAGCGGCTACCGAAAACAACCCCCAGGATGAAAGTATGGAGGATATTCTTCGGGAGCTTCAGCGGACAAGCGACCCGGCCTACCTCTACACCGTTTCCATGAACGAGCTTTACCAGAATGTCTACCAGAGCAGACCGCCAATCATTGACGGTCTGCTCTACCCTGGGACATACCTCTTTGCGGGAGCGCCCAAGGTGGGCAAGTCGTTCCTGATGGCCCAGCTTGCCTATCATGTGAGCATGGGCCTCCCCCTGTGGGGCTACCCCGTCCACAAGGGCACCGTCCTCTATCTGGCGTTGGAGGACGACCACCGCCGCTTGCAGGGGCGGCTGTATCGGATGTTCGGCATGGACGGCACCAACGACCTGCTCTTTGCAATCTACGCCAAACAGCTCGGCCTGGGCCTGGAGGAACAGCTAAAGAAGTTCGTCCGCCAACACCCAGATACCAAGCTGATTATCATTGACACCCTCCAGAAAGTCCGGGAGGTCGGCGGGGACAAGTACAGCTATGCCAACGATTACGAGGTGGTGGGCAAGCTGAAACGCCTTGCCGATGATTGCGGCATCTGCCTCCTGCTGGTACACCACACCCGGAAGCAACAGGCCGATGATAAGTTTGATATGATTTCCGGCACCAACGGCCTGTTGGGAGCGGCGGACGGGGCCTTTCTTCTTCAAAAGGAGAAGCGGACGGACGGCAGCGCCATCTTGGACGTGGCAGGGCGTGACCAGCAAGACCAGCGGATGTATCTCACCAAGGACAGGGAGCGGCTTGTGTGGGAACTGGAACGGCTGGAAACGGAGCCGTGGGTGGAACCGCCCGACCCGGTATTGGAGGCCGTTGCCGCCCTTGTGACGGCGGACAGGCCCACCTGGGGCGGCACCGCCACGGAGCTGGCGGCGGCTATCCAGACCGACATGAAGCCCAACGCCCTGGCGATGCGGCTGAATGTCCGGGCCGGGAGACTGGCGGCGGAGTATCATATCCGTTATGAGAACAGCAGGAGCCATGCCGGGAGAAGTATCACCCTCACCTTGGAACCGCCCCAGGCGTGACGACCGTGACGGCTGTGACGGCTTTTTTGAGAGCGGGGGCGGTGTGAAAAACATCGTCACGGTCGTCACGGCCGTCACGGGGAGCGGGGCCAAAAGTCAAGGGGCCATACCTGGGGGTGGAGATTGCCACAAGGCAATACAACCCGAACCCCTTGACTTTTGGCCCACGGAGAACACTGGCCGGGTGGGGGGAAAGGCTGTGCCTTTCCCCCCTGCCCAACGGCGAGTGTCAAAGTTTAGGCGGGGTGCAGGGTGCCCTTTTCAAAGGGCGGCCCTGCTGGGGGAGCCGTCCGCAGACGGCGGGGGCAACGTCCCCACTCCACCCCGTAGGGCGCAAATGCGCTTTTGATGGCCGCAAGGCCGTCAAAAGTGCTTTTGCGTTACTTTCGCAGAAAGTAACAAAGGCCGCCGCTGGCGCGGCGAAAGGAGTGTTGATTTGAAAAGGACGATTAGTGCGATGGTGGGGCAAGGTTCGGTGAACCACAACAGCAGGGCGTTCAACGCCAAGAACACCGACCCGGAACGCTCCCATCTGAATATAACCTACTGCCACGAAAATATCAAGGCAGTTTTCCATGAGCTGTTTGACGAGGCCCTCAAGCGGTACAACGACAAGCAGACCAGGGCAGACCGCAAGATTGAGGACTACTATGAGAAGATACGTTCCAG
>CDZW01019679.1_pt1 | contig 10514 bp, 10 predicted proteins | sample 557511 | NCBI WGS metagenome assembly CDZW01 (sample SAMEA3182067, study PRJEB8094) | gut metagenome | biome: human; feature: gut; material: Stool; isolation source: human stools | place: Canada | collected 2013-03-05 | reverse complement strand
GGTTGGGAACCGCGCACTAAGCAACAGCCCACCGGGCTGATTGCTTACCCTGCTGCGCAGGGCCGTGCTGTTCAAGTCCTCTTATCCGCGCAAAAAAAAGAAAAGACATACGAATGTATGCTCCCCGGTAGACATTCCTACAGGTTGGGAACCGCGCACTAAGCAACAGCCCACTGGGCTGATTGCTTACCCTGCTGCGCAGGGCCGTGCTGTTCAAGTCCTCTTATCCGCATAAAAAAAGAAAAGACATACGAACGTATGTCTTTTCTTGGTGCACCTCGCGCACTCATATCCGAACTTTTCTCCGCTTTCACAGCTTCCCCGAAAGCGACCGTTTCTGTACCTTCCTTATAGTTAAAGGTAATAAGTACCTTATCATCGTAGAGATAGATGGCATTGATGAAGGTGTCCACCAGTGCCTGCCGCTGCTCCGGCTGGGTCATGTCCAGCTTGCGGAAGCGGAGCAGCCAGAACCGGACGAACTCTTCTTTCATCTTCGGCTTAGCCAGCCGTTCCTCTGCAATGCGGGCTTGCAGTTCTTTTCGCTGATCTTCCAGAGCTTCCAGCCGTTCCTTGGTAGAGCTGGTCAGAATGCCCATCTGGATGGCATTCAGCATATTGGTGATGCCGACTTCCGTTTCTTTCAACTGCTTTTCATAGATGGGCAAATCCGTGCTTTCCTGATTTTGCAATTCCATGACTTTGGCAATGATGGCATTCATGGAAGCGTCATCTTCCACCAGCTTCATGGTCTCGTTGACCACTAGATCTTCCAGCCACTGTTTCCGCACGGCCTTTTTATCGCATGTCTTTTTCTTCTTGGCAGCAGCACACTTATAATAGGTGTACATCTTCCCGGTGTGGCTGACACCGCTTTCGCCAAACATCAGCGCTCCGCACTTACCGCAGTACAGCTTGGTGGTAAGCAGATAGCTTTCCTCTGCCTTATGACGGGCAGGGGCCTTTTTATTTTTCGCCAGCTTTTCCTGCACCTTGTTGAACAGCTCTTCCGATACCAATGCCGGGATTGCATTGGGCTGTACCACATCCCGCAAACGCAATTCGCCGATGTACCGGCGATTGCTCAGCATCCGCTGAATCGTGTTATAGGACATCTCCCCGCCCATCGAATTCTTGATGTTGTGCGCCTTTAACCAATCCCGCAGGTCAGTCATGGTCGCACCGTCCGCATACTTCTGGAACGTCTGCTCCACATACGGAGCCAGCAGCGGGTCGGGCTGGTAATGCCGGGTCTCATCGATCATGTAGCCGAACGGAATAGTGCCGCCATTATAAATACCCTTGAGAGCATTCTCGGTTATGCCGCGCACGACCTTTTCGGACAGGTCAGCCGAGTAGTATTCGGCGTAGCCTTCCAGCACCGATTCCAGAATGATGCCCTCCGGACCAGCCGAAATGACTTCCGTTGCCGACACCAGTTTCACGCCGTTCCGCTTCAGTTGGGTCTTGTACCGGGCACTGTCATAGCGGTTTCGGGCAAAGCGGTCGAGCTTCCAAACAATGATGACGTCAAAGATGCCACGCTCACTGTCCTTGATCATCTGCTGGAACTGCGGGCGGTTATCGGTCTTGGCGGAGATGGCACGGTCAATGTAATGCTTCACCACCGTGAAGCCGTTCTTTTCCGCATAGGCGGTGCATTCCCGGATCTGACCTTCAATGGATTCTTCGCGCTGACTGTCAGTAGAATAGCGGGCATAGATCACGGCGGTCATGGCAGGCACCTCCCATTTACACATCATTGAACGGTGGAGCGTTCTTTCAAAATAGTGTTTCGTATAATGTATATACCACAGTTTTTAACTGAATGCAAGACTTTTTCCCAAATAAAAGCCGCCATCATTCTCAGATCGTCCAGTTCTGGCTTGCCGACTGCAGATCCACCATGTGGGTGTACAGTCCCTTCCGGGCGTACAGCTCTGCCGGGCTGCCCTGCTCGGCCACGATGCCGCCCGACAGCACCACCACCTGATCCGCACCGGCTACGGTGCGCATCCTGTGGGCGATGATGAGGACGGTTTTGTTTTTTATGAGTCGGGATAGTGCCTCCTGAATGGCAGTTTCGTTTTCCACATCCAAGCTGGCGGTGGCCTCGTCCAGCAGGATGATAGGCGCATCCTTCAGAAAAGCACGGGCGATGGAAATGCGCTGACGCTCGCCGCCGGAAAGGGCGCAGCCATTCTCGCCGATGTTGGTGTTCCACTTGTCCGGCAGCTTTTCGGCAAATTCCTCGCAGTTTGCCAGCTTTGCTGCCGCAAGGACCTCCTCGTCGGTGGCACCTTTGCGCCCCAGACGGATATTTTCCAGGATCGTGTTGTCAAACAGGGTCACATCCTGAAAGACGACGGAATACAGGCTCATGAGCTTTTCCGGGTCTATTTGGGAAACCTCCATGCCGCCCACGGTGATGCTGCCCTTCTGGTAATCCCAGAACCGTGCTGCCAGCCGGGAAACAGTGGTCTTGCCGCCGCCGGAGGGGCCCACCAGTGCCGTGACCTCCCCCTGCTTTGCGGTAAAGGAGACATCCCGCAGCACCGTCTCGCCGGAGTTATAGGCAAAGCCCACATGGTCGAACACGATATCGCAACCCTGATTGGTCAGCTGCTCGCTGCAGGTCTGCAGGGGAGCGTCCAGAATCTCATTCATCCGCCCCACATTGGTGCGCATGGCAATGACCGCCGCCAGATTCTGCAAAGCCCCCTGCATGGGGTCGTACATCCGAGAGGCCGCCATCAGGAACAGAAACAGGGTCAATACGTCGATGCTGCCCTGCACCAGCAGCACTGAGCCGGTGAGCGCCACCGATGCAATGCCCAGCTTGAGCACCATGCCCGCAGAGGACACGAACAGCGCTGTTGTCAGTTCTGCCACGATGGACTGCTTTTCCACTGCCCGAATTTTGTCGGAAAGGCCGGACAGATAACGTTGCTCCGCATTGCTGGCTTTCAGGTCCCGGAGGGTCTCGATGTACTCCTGAATGCCGTCCGCACAGGCCATTTTCGCCGCCATGGTTCTGGCCTGCACCTTATCCTGTACCCGATAGCTGCCCACCACGATGGCAGCGGATACCGGAATGACCCACAGAGCCGCCAGTGCCATCCGCCACTCAAAGGCGAACAGGCTCAGGGCAATGAGCACGGTAGAGATGAGGGAACCGAACAGACCGGGGATGAAGTGGGAGCAGTCCTTTTCCAGTACCTCGCAGTCTGCCATGATGGTGCTGGTCAGGTCGGCAAGATCCCGCTTGCCAAAGAAGGACAAGGGCAGCTTGCGCAGCCGCTCTGCAAGGGTCAGGCGGCGGGTGCCGCTCTCTTTATAGGTGGTAAAATAGGTGCCGTTGTACTGGAACCATGTGGTCAGCAAAATCAGCACAAAGCAGGCAATGCATCCCACCAGATAAAAGGTGCTTCTCCCGCTCGTAGAGCCTGCCAGCAGGTCTTTTACCAGAAGATACAGCAGCCCGGTGGGCAGCATGAACGCCATGTTCTGGAACGCACAGGCCAGAACGCCCTTTACAAGCCCCTTTGCGCCCTCCGGGGAGCTGGCTGTGGCGTGTTGAATTTTTTCGATCATTCCTTACCCCTCCTTTGCGACCTTCCACTGCACCGAAGCCTGATACTCCTGCCACATCCGGGCAAACAAGCCGTTCTGTTCGCACAGCTCATCCTTTGTGCCGGATTCCACAATCTGCCCATCCTGCACCACATAGATGCAGTCGGCGTTGGCTACGGTGGACAGGCGGTGTGCGATCATCAGCACCGTTTTGCCCTTGGCAAGCTGCGCAAAGGCTGCCTGCACCTTGGCTTCGTTATCCGGGTCGGCAAAGGCGGTGGCCTCGTCCAGAATCAGGATGGGGGCATTTTTCAGCATGGCGCGGGCAATGGCAATGCGCTGCTGCTCGCCGCCGGAAAGATACACGCCCTTGGTGCCAATGACGGTATGGATGCCCTCCGGGAACTTTTCCACGATATCCATGCACTGTGCAGCTTTCAGCGCCGCCAGCACCTCGGCTTCGGTGGCCTGCGCTCTGCCCAGCCGGACGTTGTCCAGAATGCTGCCCTTGAGCAGGCGGCTGTTCTGGAACACAAAGGAGATGGTGTCCATCCGTTCTTCCTTGGGGATATCCCGCACATCCGCTCCGCCCACCCGGACGCTGCCGCTCTGCACATCGAAGAACCGACAGATCAGGTTTGCCAGTGTGGATTTGCCGCCGCCGGAGGGTCCAACGAAAGCCACCGTCCAACCCGGCTGAATTTTCAGCGAAACGCCCTCGATAACATCCGTTTTGCCATCATAGCTGAAATGCACATCCTTCAGGGACACAGAGGCATCTTTCGGATGCTGCGGATGATCGTTTTCTGGCACAGGTTCCGCATCCAGAACCGAATCCACACGAGCCAGCGCATCTGCCACAACGAGTTCATTTTCGCTCATGTACATGATGCGGGTCAGGGTCAGGGAGATCACCGGCGTGATGATGATATAGAACAGCAGGTTCAGCAGAAATTCCGTGGTCACGCCGTGGGTCGTGAACAGCAGCCCGCCCGCGATCAAAAAGGCGAACACACCGTTGACGGCGGCGGTGTAGAACATCATGGGCAGGCGCAGGTCTTTGGTGTAGGAGATGACCCACTTTTCGTATTCGTCAATGGTGGCCTTGAACTTTTTGAAGGAAAAGACCGACTGCCCGAAGGTCTTGACCACCGGGATGCCCCGGACGTACTCCACGGCCTCATTGGACATAGCCTCCAAGGCGTTGCCGTACTGCCGCATTTTTTCAGCCATCCGCTTGCCAGTCATGGTCGTCATAATGAGAAAAGCCAGCACCACCGGCGCAAGGCTCAGCAGCCCCAGCCGCCAGTCGAACGCCAGCAGCAAAACCAGCAGCCCCACCGGGGTGGCGATGGCGTTGTACTGGTCGGGCAGCTGGTGGGCCAGATAGGTCTCGGCTGCTCCCGTGCTCTCATGGATGATCTTGCGCAGCTTGCCGCTGCCGAAAGTCTCGGCAAAGCCCAGCGGCAGCACCGCCAGATGCTCCGACACCGCCAGCCGCAGATTGGTCGCCACCCGGAACGCCGACAGGTGGGAGCACATCAGCGCTGCAATGTAAATAAGGTAAGACAGCACTGCAAACAACACTGCCATCCAGCCGTAATGGGGGATGTTCACCGCCTGCGCATAGTCCGGTGCGACAGCCAGCACATCCCGCAAGATCATCCAGATATAGAGGAACGGGATCAGCGCCATCAGTGCGCTGACAGCGGAGAGCACCAGTGAAGCATAGGTGAATACCCGATGTCCGCCTGCATAGCCCATCAGCCGGGAAAAGTCCGATCGTTTTTTCAATCAAATCACATCCTTACCGTAATATTGCCATGCGTACCGCCTGACATGATCGGGTGCGCATGTGCCGTTTATTCTGCCTCAGACAAATTTTCCGTGACGAAAAGTTCAATGACATTTTCCATAGTTGCCTGATCATAGTCCTCTGCGATGGCGGCAGCATTCCAATAAGCATAATTTCCTTCATACCAGCTCTGCAGGTCGTCGAGATCCTCTGCATAGCGGAATTCCAGATGATACGTCGTTTCCATCGTATCGGGCGCAAAGGCAAAGTAGGTAAACTCCCCGGAATCCGCATCCTCGCTCTGGTAGAAGAGGAAGCTGTTTTCATTGTCCACATCCAGTTTCTGGTAGGTGTGTGCAAACACTTCCTGTCCTTGCGCATCCAGACCGGTGATAGTGTCGCCATTCATCACGAATTTTTCCACGCCGCCCAGAAAATAGCAGTTGAACGCCGTGCTGTCCGGATCTGCTGCATATTTTTCAACAGCCTCCTCGCCATACGGCTCTGCCATGCACATTCCCAGCAGCATATCCGTAGCCGATTCCGCATTGTCCTCGCCTACCAGCGGAGTCGCAGCGTCGATCCACAAATTCCGGTATTCACTCTTTGCCATCTCCGGGAACAGTTCCACATAAGTCCCGCTGATACCAGACAGATAATCCTCCGCATCCATTACCTGACTTGCGGAAGCCGAAGAAGCCACCGAGGAGGAAACGCTGGATGCCGAAGACGCTGTGCTTGCGCTCTGCTGGCCGCAGCCGACAGCAGACAGCAGGCAGACCGCAGACAAGGCCACTGCAACAAATTTCTTTTTCATCATCATATGAAAGTACCTCCGGTTTTAAAGTAAGCTTGTTCTAACCGCTCTGTACTTTAGCATATTTTTCGGCCGTGGACTACTCCATTCTGATTTTCCTGCTCCGTTTTGCGAGTCCATTTGCGTGGGTGCGGTACTGCGACGGGGTCGTTCCATATCGTTTCCGGAAAGCCTCCGAAAACTTGCTGGCGTTGTCATATCCTGCATTCTGTGCGATCTGCGTAATGGGCTTTGCGCTCCGGACAAGCTCTACGGCAGCCTGTTCCAGACGGTATTCCTTGATATAGTGGTATACTGGCACACCGTAGACCTGTTTGAACATTTTTTGCAGGTGCGAAACCGAGATCCCGTGTTCTTCTGCCAGCTGCGCAAGGGAGACATACCCCTCCCGGTTTGTCAGAAGGTGATCCCGGAGATGGTGTGCCAGTTCGGTCTGTTCGGTAGAACAGTACAAGTCCGTTCCTTCCTCCTGCGGAATGCGGCTCAGCAGCATCAACAGCTCCACCACCTTGAGCCGCAGGAACCGGAGATCCATGTAGGGCGCATTTTCGTACAATTCCCGGAAAACGTGCTCACAGCGGGGTCCTGCCGTACCGAACATGAACCATCGGTTTCCCAGAAGATTCTGCTTCAGTACCGCAAAATCCACCGAAAAGCCCGGTGCGTTCTTCTCAAGCCAGTTCTGAGCGGCTGCTGGATCAACTTCCAGACACAGCCCTTCGTAACAGCCCAGCGGGAACCGTGACTCTGAACGTGTTCCATGCCGTCCGTCGTAGCAGCTGACGGCCATATCCCCCGGCTTTAGCAGAACGCTATCACGCATGGAAAAGCTGGTTTCAAAACGGCCATTGATGCAGAAATTGATCTCTATCATACCGATCTGCGTGCGGATTTCCGTATAGGTCTCCATCTCCAGCCGCAGCAGCATGATCCCCACGCCATCAAACAGCCGGTAATAGTGAATTTCTCCACTTCCGGCCGCATTTTCAAAGCCGCCTGTTTGTCCGGGATTATAGGGAGTGACCCCCGTTTTGTCATGAAAAATGATATCAATCATACTGTTTATTCAATCCGATCTCCACAATCCGTCTTTTGCAGGGCTTGGAATGGCAGCTGTGGTCAACTGGCAGATCTCTGTCTTTCATATTTTTCCTTTCTTCGCCCCTTGCATCGCAATTTTCTCAACCATGCGCTATTCCAGTGCCACATCCAGTACCATCATCACGCTGAAGCCTACCGCAAAAAACACCGTGCCGACGTTAGAGTGCTGCCCCTGCGACATTTCCGGGATCAGCTCCTCCACCACCACATACAGCATGGCTCCGGCGGCAAAGCTGAGCAGATAGGACAAAGCGGGCACCACAATGCCTGCCGCCAGGATCGTCAGTACTGCCCCGATCGCACCGAGAATGCACCATCGAATCAGCATTTTCGTTTTCTCCGTCTTCATCTTTTTTGCCTCCGATTGCAGTTCATGATTCTGCTTTTCATTTGGGCAATTTCCAACTTCTTAGAAAATCAAATGGACAATACCGCCGACAATTGCCGCTCCCGCAACCCAGATCAGCGCCAGTATGCTTCGCTTTTTCAGCACCTGCCTCCAGGTCTGCACGAACGGCGCATCTTCAAGCCCTGGCAGCACCCAAAACTGGCTGTGCACGACCCATAGCTTGTCGATTACAACGCCGTCATAGATATTCATAACCTCAAGAAACAGCAGCGCCTGCCAATAGGCCTCACCAAAGGAGGAAGCCCCATTCCACAAACCGATGATCAGCACAAGAGCAGCAAGCATCACGACAAAGAACGGTATCATAAAGCATTTTCGTTTCCGGTTCATCGTATTGCGGTCGATCAGTCCCAGTTCGATGGCGCGATCCTGCACCTCCTTGGGATAAAAGTACAGTCCATTGACAGCACCGCCGATCACAGCGATTTTTACCATTGCGGTAAACAGCAGACAATAAAGCAGCAGTTGCAGTACGATCATTGTTTTTCTCCTCTCAGTCTGCGTGCGAATCGAGCATCTGGCATCATCGCGGTGTAGCGGATTCCTTGTTTTCCCTTATGCTGAAGCTGCTGGATATGGGCTTCTGTTGTTTTTCTTTTTTCATGCAGGACTTTTTTTATCACACGCATAGAAAATCTCTGCCTCCCAAAAACTATTGCTTCTGTCACACGTCCTCAAAGCAGTGCGCAAAGCCACGCTGCCACAGCGGAGGCGGGAATGTAGATCACAAAGTGCCGGATATGTGTTCGCTTGTTATAGCCGAACATATGCGGACCGACCACGCCCTTCAGCTCCGGATAGAAATGCGGAAAGAAATTGGAGTGACACAGCAGCACCCAGTCAAAGAAAATGATGTCGTAGATCTCCATGGCGTAGAGCACGGCGAGAAACCGCACAAAGAAGTCCAGGAAGCCGAAGCCGTTTCTGACGCCGTCCCATACGCTTAGTGCCGCCGCAGCGAGAAAAAGCAGGATGGCAATGATCTCAATCACCCAGCCGATACTATGTGCGCCGGGAAATCGTTCCTTTGTATCGGGGATTGCGTCCAGATTTTCCTTTGGTGCGGATGAGAAAAAACGCTTGTCCTGAATGAAACCCACCCCGCCGTATAAAACAAGAAAGTATGCCAGAAATACCATGAGCGTTACAAGAACCGTGATTTTCATTTTGATGTTGATGCCTCCGTACTGACAGACTGCTGCTTTTCCGCGTCCGGTTTTTTGATCAGGTCATACAGCTTTCCAAATTCGCCGATGTCCCGCACTCCGGTAAGCTCCATGCCCAGATGCACATATTTGTCGCATTTGGACTTAGCATCTGTTTCCAGAATCACTGGCACACCCAGCCGGTCGCCCTCGGCAAAGGCAAGGTCCAGCACCTTTCGCATATAGCCCTGCCCCTGATACTGTTCCCGCACACAGACAAGTCCAACGAAAATGTAGGGTTTCTTTTCCTTGTCCATGCGGTCTTGCAGGGAAGCACCGCCCCGCTTGATGGCGATACCAAATTGCAGAAGACGCTTCAGGGTGGAGTTGTGCAGCATTCCGCAGGCGATGGGCCACATCGTCTTGAGTCCCATCTTCTCCTTTGGCAGCTTGTAGGCGATATATCCCTCGCCCCGCTCGCTGGTGGTGTGCAGAAAGCCGCCCCGCAGCACCCCGCGCACATAAGCGCAGATATAGTTTGCCGTGGCTTCTTTCCCGGAAAAGGCAGCGGACATTCCTGTTTCCTCTTCATAGTCATAATAGCCGAAGGCATGGCCGATATCACGGATGGATTTCTCGTCTAATGTTGTAACTTTCATTGTATTTCACTTTCCTGATCCTTCAGCACATCTCTCTGTCCCGCCATCCGTCAGAAAGCGTTCCAGCTCCGATGCAAGCAGCGCCGGATGATTGATGATCTCACCATGACCAAAACCGGGGAAGCAGCGGACGATCAGGCTCGGATATGCCGTCCGCAGCCGCTGGATGGCCTTTTTCATGTGCCCTTCTTTTTCTCCGTACCAACAGGCGACCTTTGCATCGGGCTGTACCAAAAAGTCCGTCCGATAGAGATAAAGTCCTGCCTCCCAAGTGGCCCGGACGGATTCCAAGCTGATATGATCCGGGATACGGCGGAGCATAGTCTGCATTCCCTGCTCCGTCTGCCCCATAAAGCGCAGCGCCCATGCAGGCATATACTTTTCGTGTGCCGTTCGATACTGCTTTTGCGGCATGACCTTCAAAATCAGTCGATTCAGCACGCCAAAATCCAGATACTCCGGCCCGCTGAGGATCATCCGACCGATTTGAATGTTTGGGGAAGCCTTCAGAAAAATAGCCGGTCCGCAGCCCAGCGACTCTGCATAAAGCAGGTCCAGCCGTCCGTCCAGTTCTTTTTCAATATATCCCGCCAGCTTGTCCGCCTGAGCCTGAGCGGTCGTGTAGGTCGTTTCGCCTGTTCCGTCAAAGCCGTCGAAACTGACGGCATACACGCAGAATTTCTTTTCCAACAGCGGGATCAGATTCTCATACTGCCGCCAGCACATAAGATTTCCGTGCAGCAGCATCATGGTCTTTCCCTCTATATTGCCGAATCGTTTGATTTCCATACCAATCTGCCTCCCCGCTATTATCTGACCTTCATGCAAAAATCGCAGCGGTCATTTCCGCGCCCCAGCGTCATGCTTCTCTCCCAGATCAGCTTCGGATGCAGCCCGGTATAGCTGATGTCATCACTGTCGCAAAAGCAGCGGCACAGCTCCGGGCAGCCGTATTCTGTGCAGGTGTCGTGATAGGGACACTTCATCATATCCACACGCCAGACGCCGTTACCGG
>CDZW01034140.1_pt1 | contig 10600 bp, 8 predicted proteins | sample 557511 | NCBI WGS metagenome assembly CDZW01 (sample SAMEA3182067, study PRJEB8094) | gut metagenome | biome: human; feature: gut; material: Stool; isolation source: human stools | place: Canada | collected 2013-03-05 | reverse complement strand
ACCGGCTGCAGCCCCAACTTCTGGCTGCGCGCCATGGGCTGGTTCATGGTGGCCATGGTGGACGTGCTGGAGCGCATGGACGAGCAGCTGTACAACGAGTACCGCGGCATCATGGCCATGCTCAAGCAGACCATCGAGGACGTGCACAAGTTCCAGGACGAGGAGACCGGCATGTTCTGGCAGGTGATGGACCACCCCGGCGTGGAGGGCAACTATCTGGAGACCAGCGGCACTGCCCTGTTTGCCTACGCGGTGCTCAAGGGCGTGCGCCTGGGCTACCTGCCCAAACGGATGGCAGCCTGGGCTGAAAAGGCCTTCTACGGCACCTGCGACAAGTATCTGTCCAAGAACCCCGACGGCAGCCTGCAGCTGGGCGGCATCTGCCTGGTGGCCGGTCTGGGCGGCAAGGACCACCGCGACGGCTCTCTGGCCTACTACTTCAGCGAGCCGGTGGTGTGCAACGACGCCAAGGGCGTCGGCCCGCTGGTGCTGGCCTACACCGAAATGATTGCCCGCAAGAACTGATCCTTCTGCGCGGCATTTCCTGTTTTTCCTGCGGCGTCTGCTTTTTGCGGACGCCGCTTTTTTTGCGCAAAAAGGGGACGGGCAGCGTCCTGCGCTGCCCGTCCCCGGGGTTCTTTTTTATAAAGCCTTACTGTGCCTTTGCCAGAGCCTGTGCCACAGCCTAACGGAAGCCGTCGGAGGTCATGGTAGCGCCGGAAGCGCCGTCGATCTCTGCGCTGTTGGCAGCAATGGCGTTCTGGATCAGCTTGTCCAGAGCCGGTGCGCCAATGTCAGAGGACTCGGCATGGGAGTTGACCACGATGTCCGAGATCTTGCCGTCGGTGATGGTCACGGTCACTTCCATGTCGCCGCCGGTGCCGTTCTCCAGAGACATGCGGTTGTACTTGCCGTAGTCTGCATCAAAGATGGACCATGCAACGTTGCCGGTCTGATGCATGACATTCATGCTCTTGCCCTGCACCCAGGTGCCCTCGTTCATGAAACGGTGGCCTTATGCTGCGCTGCCTGCAGGAGTACGACCAGGCCCACAGCACCGCCCTGCTGCACACCCTGTGCGTCTACCTGCTGCAGGAGCAGAACCTCCATGCCACGGCCCGGCAGCTTTTCATCCACCGCAATACGCTGGTGTACCGGCTGCAGCGCATCCGCGCCCTGCTGCAGCTGGACCTGGACGATGCCGCCGTGCGCAATGTCCTGCGCACCGGCTGCATCCTGCTGGAATACTATCAGGGTGCCTTCTGATTTTTCGCACAAAACAAGCCCCGGCACAGTCTGCATTCCACACTGTGCCGGGGCTTCATTGGTTTGTTCTCGTTACAGGGTCTCTACGCGGTCAAACAGGGAACCTGCGGTCTCCACCGCGTCCCTGCTGCCAAAGGTCACCTTCACACCGGCAGCCATGGCATCGGCCAGACCGGCGGCCTGCTCTTTGAGCAGAGCTGCGTCCACGGCACACAGGGCCTTGCGGTCGGCAGCCTTCATTGCCTCGGTGATGCCGCAGAAATACTGCCGGTCCAGCTCCCGTGCCTCGGCGCGGGGCTTGCGGGGCGTGTCCAACTTGGCCACGGCACCCACGATCAGGTCGTTCAGGTCCTTTTCGGTGTAATCGCGGGCAGCCAGCTCCGCCGGGCCCTTGGCAAAGGTGTCGTAGCTCTCGGTCAGGTGGGGGTCCCGGTAGGTGTACAGGTACTCCACGCCGTCCGACGACAGCATGCCAGTGCCGTAGGCGCCGCCCACCTCGCGGATGTTATGCCACAGGTATTCGTAGCTCATCACGCGGGCCAGCACCTTGCGGTCGCTGCGGCGCTCCATGGGCCACACCTGCACCGCGTAGTTCACGCCGCCGTCAATAATAAAGGCCTCGTTCACCGGCGGGGTCAGCGGCTCCACATAGGGCTGCGCCGCGTCGCGCTCCTGCGCCGCAAACCGGCTGCCCGGCAGCAGGGTGCGCAAGGTGTCCAGCGCCTGCTCCGAGCCGTGCAGGCTCACGGTGAGCTGGGCGTGCTGCAGCACCTGGGCCCGCAGGGTTTCCAGCTTTGCACCAAGGCCTGCCCAGTCGGCCTTTTCCAGCAGATCGCACAGGAAGTGATAATAGCTTACGCCGCTGCATCGCTCGCTGGCCGCGTTCTCCACATTGTAGTGGGCACTGGCACGGACCGCCGCATAGGCGTTGCCCTGCTGGATGAACTGCTGTTCCATGTTCAGTTTCTGCTGGCTCAGCACCCGGGCAAAGGCGGCTTCCGCCGCCGGGCCGGTGAGCTGCGTGTCATACAGCCACTCGCCGCCCAGCTCCACGGCCTTTTGCAGGCTGCGTTCCAGCAGGCTCAGGCTCATGGTCAGTTTGGCATGGCAGGGTGCGCCCTCCTGCCGGCCGGTCCAGAAGTCCAGCAGTACGCGGCTGTCGCCCAGCCAGGTGCTGCGCAGGGTGTTCAGCTGCTGGGCCGTGTGGGTCGGCGTGTCCAGCTCGTCCAGCACATCGGTGAGCAGGTCCAGATACGGCAGGTCCTCCGGGGCCACATGGCCCAGATCATAGTAGAAATTCAGGTACAGGCTGCCCGCCGAGGGGTGGCGCAGCACCGTGGCACCGGCCACCTGCTCGGTCTGCCCGGCCGCGCTGGGGGCACCTTCGCCCAGGTCGGCCACGGTCAGCGGGTGATCCAGCACCAGTTTGGCGTCGGTGCGGGCCGGGGCCTGTGTCTCTTCCTGCTTCTTGGGCAGGGTGGGCACCTGCAGCACCTGCACCGGAGCCGGGGCAAACAGGCTGCGCAGCAGCTCGTCGAACCAGCCGTCCGCCATCTTGCTGCGCAGGGAGGCAAACAGCTTATCCGTGTGCAGCAGCAGTGCGGGATCCCCGGTGTGCAGCCAGCCCGTGGAAGCGTTGATGGCGTCCAGCACGCCGTCCGGCAGGCTGCCCGGCCGCTCCAGCGAGGCAAACTCTGCCGAATTCAGCGAGGCCAGCAGCAGCTCCTGCGGGATGCCCCGGGCCAGTACGTCATCCACTGCCTTGCGCACCGCCGGGGCAAACTTGCGGGCGCTCTCTTCGGTGGCACCCCGCAGCACCAGCTCCAGCGTGGGCTGCAGGGTGCTGTCATCAAAGCCCATGTCGATGTCCGCACCCAGCTTTTCGGCCAGCAAGGCCGCTTTCAGGGGCGAATTGTTGGTGCCCAGCAGCGCGTCCAGCAGGATCTCCACACCCAGCTGCCGTTCCCGATCCGCAAAGGCACCGGTGTACCAGGCCAGTGCGCACTGCACCTCGTCCGGCTCCGGGTTCTCGGTGTAATAGGGCAGCTCCACGCAGGTGCCCGGCTGCTCGTCCTGCACCGTCAGGCGGGGGCGGGTGGTGGTCCTGGGCATCCGGGACAGGTAATCGCGGTCCAGCATTTCCAGCTTTTCGGCCATGTCCATCTTGCCGTACAGGGTGATGCAGCAGTTGTCCGCGCTGTAGTGGCGGCGGTACACCCGCTGATATTTCTCATAGGTCAGCGCCGGGATGCTCTCCGGGTCGCCGCCGGACACAAAGCCATAGGCCGTGTCCGGGAACATGGCACGCTCCAGCGCATTCTGCAGCTGAGCATCCGGGGTGGCAAGGGCCCCCTGCATCTCGTTGTACACCACGCCGCTCACAGTGCCGTCGGCATCCCGGTGCCAGCCCTCCTGCTCGAACACAGCCCTGTCCACCATGGCCAGCGGGCAGAACACCGCGTTCAGGTAGACGTCCATCAGGTTTCTGAAATCCGTCTCGTTGGGAGTGGCAAATGGGTACACGGTCTTATCCGGGAAGGTCATGGCATTGAGGAAGGATGCCATGCTGCTCTTGAGCAGCTGCAGAAACGGCGAGGTGACCGGGTATTTTTCGCTTCCGGCCAGCACCGAATGCTCCAGAATATGAAAAACGCCGGTGTCATCGGAGGGGAAGGTGCCGAACCCGATGCCAAAGGCCTTGTTGTTGTCCTCATTTTCCACCAGCAGGATGGTGGCCCCGCTCACGTCGTGGGTGAGCACGGTCAGGGTACCGTGCTGCTCGGGGCAGTCCTCTGTGCGGACGAGGGTATAACCGGGAACCTGCTTCATCGCTTTATTCTCCTTTGTGTTTTTTGGTCTGGCCCTATTGTATCATTCACCGTTCCAAAACACAATTGCCGGTTTGTAAACAATAACCCAAAAAGGCTCCCCTGTGCATGCACAGAGGAGCCTTTTGAAAAAACGTGTGTTACACCTGCTTGGCGTGTTCCGTCCGGCACGACACCCGGAACAGCACAAAGCCGATGACGAACAGCACCGCGATGCTGCCCACGCCCACGTTGGCACTGCCGGTGAGCTGGCTGCCCACACTGACGATCATGGTGCCCAGGAAGGATGCCCCCTTGCCGCAGATGTCGAACAGGCCGAAGTATTCGCCGGATTTTTCCGCCGGGATGATCTTGGCAAAGTGGCTGCGGCTCAGTGCCTGCACACCGCCCTGGAACATCCCCACCAGCACGGCCAGCACCCAGAACTGCCACTGCTGGGTGAGGAAGAAAGCAAACACCGCAATGCCGGTATAGGCCGCGATGCACACCGGGATCAACTGGCTGGAGGGGTATTTTGCGCTCAGCCGGCCGAAGATCAGCGCCGAGGGAAAGGCCACGATCTGGGTGACCAGCAGCGCCAGCAGCAGGCCGGTGGTGTCCAGACCCAGGGCCGTGCCGTAGGCCGTGGCCATATCAATGATGGTGTACACGCCGTCGATGTAGCAGAAGAACGCCAGCAGGAACCAGAACACCTGCTTGTCCTCATAGAGGTGCTTCAGGGTGTGGCCGATGCGCACAAAACTCTGCCGGATGGCGTGCTGCTCCACCTCCACGTAGTTGACCTGCCGGTAGCGCCGGAGCAGCGGCAGGGTGGTGACCAGCCACCACGCCGCCGTGATGAACAGTGCAATGGTCAGGGCGGTCATCTGGCTCATGCCGATGGCCCCGCTGCCCAGCACCAGCGCCAGACACACCACAAAGGGCACACAGCTGCCGATGTAGCCCCAGGCATAGCCGCGGGAGGACACCATGTCCATCCGCTCCGGGGTGGTCACATCGCCCAGCATGGAGTCATAAAACACCAGACTGCCCGAAAAGCCGATCTTGGCCACGATGAAGATGACCAGGAACGGCAGCCAGGTGCGGGCCGCGCCCATGGCACAGCAGCCCAGCACACCCACGAACAGGCAGAGCATGAAGATGGGCTTTTTGAAATTCTTGGTATCGGCCAGGGTGCCCAGAATGGGCCCCAGCACGGCGGTGACCACCGTGACCACCGAGCTTGCATAGCCCCAGTAGGCCAGATAGTTCACCTTGCTCACGCCGCCGGCCTCCGCCAGCGCATTGAAGAAGATGGGCACCAGGGTTGCAATCATCAGCACAAAGGCCGAGTTGCCCACATCGTACAGGATCCACGCACGCTCCAGCGGCGTGACCTTAAATTTTTTCTTTTGCATTCTTGTTCCTCTCGCACCGCCGTGCGGTGCACTCTCTTTTCCCAGTTGTCTGAACGGCAGGGAGTTTCTCTGACCTCCTGCTGGCCGCCCCTCAGAATTCCCCGAAGGTGTGGTCATAGGCCTTGTCCAACGGCTCGTCCGTGTCCAGCGTTTCCGCATAGGCTTCAATCAGCCGCACCGCCAGCGGAATGGCCTGCTGGTACAGGGCATCCAGTTTCTCATTGCTCTCGGTGCACTGCGGGTTGGGCTGCGGGTTGGCCACAAGGCCGTGGAGCACGTCGTACTTGCCCACTGCCTTCATGCCGGTGAGCACCACCCAGCGCTTGACCGCGCCGGAGGGCTGCAGCAGCCGGTGCATCGCGATCATCCCCTTGAGGGCGTCCAGCACCTGCAGGCCGGTCAGACCCTCGTAGAAGGGCGCGATGACCCGGGCATTTTCCGCCGTGGGCCGGATATGGCTGGCCGTGAAGAAGTTCTTCGGGTCATGGCCGTCCCGGCGCAGCAGCATGTCGTCGAACTCGGTCTCGATTTCGCAGTGGCTCACTCCGCTCTGGCGGGTGTAGGCCTCCACATAGGGGTGACAGGTGCTGTCCAGCGCAAAATGACACACGAACCCCAGCGCATAGGCCAGCGCGGCGTCCCGGTCCTTTGCCTGTCGCACCACGCCCCGGGCGCGCTCAAAGAACACCCGGCCCGGCTGCTCGTGCATGGCGTTGCCCAGGGCACTCACGGGGTTGGACTTGGCTGCATGATAGTAGAACAGCAGATCCGGCCCGTGCAGGCCCACGTCGAACAGGGCCCGGTTTTTCCCGATCTGATCCTGCAGGGCTGTGGGCAGCTGCTGCAGAACATCCGCGCCGAAGCGGCGGTGCGCATAAGTTGACGGCATAAGATCCCCTCCTGTTTCTGTCGGGCGCAGTGCGCTCATAGTTTCAGTATAGCAGAAAGTTTCCCGACCTTCTACCCTTTTGTGTCTGATTTCTGTAAAAATTTTGAATGATTCTTCCTGCATTCTGCCGGGTCGTTTCTGAAAATATGGGCTCTGCACGCAAAGCGCAAAAAGGCACAGCCGTTCTCAGAACAGCTGTGCCTTTCCGGTATCAATTCTTATATGTTCTCGTAGCCCTGCGGCATCTCGTTCTTGCGGTTGCGGTCCATCAGGGTGCGGAGTGCGTCGCTGGCGCTCATGCCCTCCTTGACGATGGCGTTCACCGTCTGCACGATGGGCATTTCCACGTTGTACTTGGCGGCGAGCTCCATGGCGGCGGGCAGGGCGTTGATGCCCTCCACCACCATGCCCACTTCCTTCACGGCCTGCTCCGGGCTTTCGCCCTTGCCGATGAGGATGCCGGCGCGGTTGTTGCGGCTGTGCATGCTGGTGGCCGTCACGATCAGGTCCCCGATGCCGGCCAGGCCCGCAAATGTGTGGATGTTGCAGCCCATGGCCACGCCCAGGCGGGCGATCTCGGCAATGCCGCGGGTGATCAGGGCCGCGCGGGCGTTGTCGCCGTAGCCAAGGCCGGTGGAGATGCCCACGCCCAGGGCGATCACGTTCTTCAGGGCACCGCTCAGCTCCACGCCCTTGATGTCGGGGTTGGTGTACACGCGCATGCAGGTGTTGCTGAACACATCCTGCACAAAGCGGGCCGCCTCGTCATCCGGGCAGGCCGACACAATGGTGGTGGGCAGGTCCAGCGCCACTTCCTCGGCGTGCGTAGGGCCGCTCAGGGCCACCAGCCTGCAGTTTTTGGGGCCGCCGTCCCTGTTCAGCTCGTCGGCGATCACCTCGGTCATGGTATATAAGGTATCCGGCTCCATGCCCTTGGCCACATCCACAAGGATCTGACCGTCCGGGATATAGGGCCGTGCCTTGGCGGTGGTGCCCCGCACGAACACCGACGGCACTGCAAACAGCAGCACATCCTTGCCGGTGCACACTTCCTCGATGCTCTTGGTGAACTGCAGCTCGGCCGGGATCTTCATGCCCGGCAGGTTGGGGTGCACCCGTGTAGTGGAGAGGTTGTCCACCTCCGCCTCAATGGCCGACCACACCTGCACTTCGTTGCCGCTGACGGTCAGCATCCGCGCCAGCGCCATGCCCCAGGTACCTGCACCCAGAACGCCAATCTTCCGTTTCGTCACGTTTGTGTCCTCCGTTTGCACCGGCAGCTGGGCCGCCGGTGAATTTGCGCGGCACCGGCAAACCCGGTGTGCACGTTGTTATGCCCATTGTACACGAAAGCGCCTGCCGCGTCAACCGGCTTGCCGCATTGCACAAAGTTCCCGCAGCGGCTGGGCCGTTTTTGTTCACAATACGCGATTTTTGCAAACCATTTGCACCGCCGGACGTTTCATGTTATAGTATTCTGGTAGGTTTTGTAGGAATTTCCGCAAACCCCTTGACTTTGAGTATACTCGAAGTTGTATAATACATTCACCGTTGTTTTCTGAGAGTATTTGAGGTACTGTGATCGTTCATGTTTGAAGCACTTTTATCCAACCGCACGGTCAGCGTGCTGGTGGAGGCCCTGCCCCGCATCCTGACGGCCGGTCTTACCATGACCATCCCGCTGACGCTGGTGTCCTTCTTTTTTGCCATGATCATCGCGGTGGTGGTGGCACTGGTGCAGTACGCCAACGTGCCGGTGCTGCGGCAGATCGCCCGGTTCTACATCTGGGTCATCCGCGGCACACCGCTGCTGGTGCAGCTGTTCATCATCTTTTACGGCCTGCCCAGCCTGGGCATCATGCTGGACGCCTTCCCCGCCGCCGTCATCGCCTTTGCCTTCAATGAGGGTGCCTACTGCGCCGAGACCATGCGCGGCGCGCTGGAAAGTGTGCCCCAGGGCCAGCTGGAAGCCGGTTACTGCGTAGGCATGAGCTGGGTGCAGATCATGCGCCGCATCGTGCTGCCGCAGGCTTTGCGCACCGCTGTGCCCGCCCTGTCCAACTCCCTCATCGGCATGATCAAGGACACCTCGCTGGCGTCCAACATCACGGTGGCCGAGCTGTTCATGGCCGGTCAGCGCGTGGCGGCCCGCACCTACATCTTCCTGCCCATCTACTGTGAGGTGGCGGTGGTGTACCTGCTGTTCTGCACGGTCATCACCAAACTGCAGGCTGTGCTGGAGCACCGGCTCAACGCCCGGGGCTTCCAGTAAGAAAGGAGTGTGGAACCCATGGCAATGATGGAGATCCGGAACGTCCACAAGACCTTCCGCACCTACGCAAAAGCCGGTCTGCGCCCCGGTGCACACAAGGTGGTCAGCGAGCTGCCGGTGCTGCAGGGCGTGGACCTGACCGTGGAAAAAGGCGATGTGGTGGCCATTCTGGGCCCTTCCGGCTCCGGCAAGACCACCCTGCTGCGCTGCCTGAACTTTCTGGAGACCGCCGACGCAGGCCAGCTGGTGCTGGACGGCGAGACCTTTGACCTGGCCCATGCAGGCCGGGCCGACATCGCCCGGCTGCGCAAAAAGACGGCCTTTGTGTTCCAGAACTACAACCTGTTCCGGAACAAGACCGCCCTGCAGAACGTGACCGAGGGACTCATCGTGGCCCGCAGGATGCCCCGGGAGCAGGCCGACGCCATCGGCCGCCGCATGCTGGAAAAGGTGGGTCTGGCCGACCGGGCCGACTACTACCCCCGCCAGCTCTCCGGCGGTCAGCAGCAGCGCGTAGCCATTGCCCGTGCCCTGGCCACCGACCCGGAAATCATCTATTTCGACGAACCCACCAGTGCGCTGGACCCGGAGCTGACCGGCGAGGTGCTGAGCGTGATGCGCCAGCTGGCCGAAGAGGGCATGACCATGCTGGTGGTGACCCACGAGATGGGCTTTGCCCGCAACGTTTCCTCCAAGACGGTGTTCATGGAGAACGGCGTGGTGGTGGAGCAGGCTCCCTCCCGCGAATTCTTTGCCGACCCGAAGGAGGAGCGCACCCGGGCCTTTTTGCAAAAGATCGCCCACACGGAGTGATATACGGTCATCGGGGAGCTTCCTCCTCGGACACGAATCGGGCCATTCCATCGCCCGCCCTATTGCCCTACGGGCAATAGGGTCCCACCCCAGCGGACGGTCCTCGGAGAAACTCCCCGATGGCCGCCTAGACAAACATTTTAACTGAAAGGATATTTCTATGAAACGCAGAACCTTTATTTCTCTGATGAGTGTGATGGCTGCCGCCGGTGTGCTGACCCTGGCAGGCTGCTCTTCCAATTCCGGCAGCAGCGCTGCCGCTTCCGGTGCGGCTTCTTCGGCTGCTTCCACCGGCGCTGCCGACCAGCTGGCCGCCATTCAGACCAACGGCAAGCTGGTGGTGGCACTGGAAGGTGCCTGGCAGCCCTGGAGCTACCACGACGAGAGCGACACCCTGGTGGGCTACGACGTGGAAGTCTCCCGCGCCATCGCCGAGAAGCTGGGCGTGGAGCCGGAGTATGTGGAAAGCGACTGGGACAGCCTGTTCGCCGGTCTGGACGCAGGCCGCTTTGACATCGTGTGCAACGGCGTCGAGGTGACCGACGAGCGCGCCAAGACCTACGACTTCACCACCCCTTACGGCTACATCCACACCGCACTGGCCGTGCGCAAGGACAATGAGGACATCAAGAGCTTTGAGGACCTGAAGGGCAAGACCACTGCCAACAGCCTGGCTTCCACCTACATGGAGCTGGCCGAGAGCTATGGTGCCACCGTGCAGGGCATCGACACGCTGGAAGAGACCATCCAGCTACTGACCGCCGGCCGCATCGACGCCACCCTGAACGCCGATGTGTCCTTCTACGACTACCTGAATGTTCATCCGGACGCCGACTTCAAGCTGGTGGCCCAGACCGAGGACGCTTCTCATGTGGCCATCCCGGTGCGCAAGGGCGACGACAGCGCTTCCCTGCTGGAAGCCATCAACACCGCCATTGAGGAGCTGCGCGCCGACGGCACCCTGAAAGCTCTGGGCGAAAAATACTTTGGGCAGGATATTTCTTCGGAGGACTAAGAAACTCGACCCTCTCCGTCTGTGCCCTTCGTTCCCATCCAGCTCCCCCGAAAGGGGGAGCTTTTTTGTTATCTGCCATATTTTTTACGCTCCTCTATTGACTCATGCAATATTATATGA
>CDZW01035873.1_pt1 | contig 10622 bp, 10 predicted proteins | sample 557511 | NCBI WGS metagenome assembly CDZW01 (sample SAMEA3182067, study PRJEB8094) | gut metagenome | biome: human; feature: gut; material: Stool; isolation source: human stools | place: Canada | collected 2013-03-05 | reverse complement strand
AATATTTTCCTCGATTTGCCGAGGTGGATGATTATTTTTATGATGCGATGAGTCGATGAAGATAAAATTTATTATCAGGCTCGCCTCACAAACAAAAAATCCGGCAGTCGGAACCGCCGGATTTATCTGTCAGAGTGCATTCCATTTACTTGATGCAGCTGGTCAGCATTTTGAGCTTCCCTTCGGGGACGACGCGGAGCGACTTCACGGTAGCCGGAAGCAGTACCGTCTCGCCCTGATGGATCGGCATTTCGTTGCCGCTGTCGTCGGCGATCATGCCTTTGCCTTCGACGCAGATCACAACGACGAACGAGTCGAGCGCCGCGTAATCGAGCGTCAGCGGAGCGGTCAGGTCGCAGAGCGACGTGGTGAAGTAGGGACACGACACCAGTTCCGTTTCGCGGTCCTGCACCTGCTCGTACTTGGTGCGGTAGTCGGGCAGCACGGTGTAGTCGATGGCTCCCTTCGCCAGCTCGGTGTGCAGTTCGCGGGTATTGCCGTCGGCGTCCTTGCGGTTGAAGTCGTAGATGCGGTAGGTGATGTCCGAAGTCTGCTGAATCTCGGCGATGAACGCGCCCGCGCCGATACTGTGGACGCGGCCTGCCGGCAGGAAGAAGAGGTCGCCCGGATGTATCTCGTACTCGGCGAGGATGTCGGTGATGGTGTTGTCCTCGACGCTGGCTTCGTACTGGGCGGGCGTCACCTGCTTGGCGAATCCCGACCGGAGCCGTGCGCCCTTGTCGGCGTCCACGACGTACCACATTTCGGTCTTGCCTTTCGACTTGTGACGTTCCCACGCCAGCCGGTCGTCGGGGTGTACCTGAATCGAGAGATCCTGCCGTGCGTCGATGAACTTGATCAGCAGCGGGAACTCCTCGCCGAAACGTTCGAAGTTGGCTTTGCCGAGCAGTGCGGCGCCGTGGCGGGCGATCAGGCCCGGCAGGGTAGTGCCCGCTTCGGGACCTCCGGCCACGACCGATTCGTTGCCTTTGACGCCCGAAAGCTCCCAGCTTTCGCCGACCTGCGTCTGGCCGGATGCGATTTGTTTGTAGGGGACGATTTTTTCGCCGCCCCAGATCGTCGATTTGAGAATGGGTTGGAACTTATACATAATAGTTTTATTGTGCTTTTTGCGCGTCGAGCTGGCTCAGGGCGAACGCGTATGCGCCCACCGAAATGGCGTTGCTCGCGCCGAGTTTCGAAATAGCGACGCCGATGCGCTTCTGGGGGTCGTAAGCCACGTAACGGTCGGTTCCGTAGACCTTCAGCGTGCGCTGATCGCCTTTGGCGAACTCCTTGAACTCCTCTTCGCTGTCCAGATCGTAAACCTTCATCTGCACGCGGTTCAGCTCGTCGCCCGCGATGGTGTGCATCTTGCTGCGCAGCTCTTTGAGCAGGCTGGGCATGATCCATTTGCGGGCGCCCGTGATGCCGCCGCCGATGACGATCAGACCGTCGATCAGCGTCACGGCCGTAGCCATGGCGTCGCCGGCGATCTCGCCCATCTCGGCGAAAGCCTTGCGGGCGGCTTCCGTGTCGCCTTCGCGTTTTCCGTCGGCGATATCGCAGAGGTCCTTCGGTTCCAGCCCGTGGTTCGGGTTGCCCGTCAACTCTCCGTAGACGCGCTTCACGGCGCGGATCGCGGCGCCGTCTTCGACGATAATGTCGGGCATCTTCTTGTGCTTGAGACAAAAGGTCTCGACGCACGAGTTGTCGCCGCGGTTGAGTTCGTTGTTCACCACGATACCGATGCCCAGACCCGTGCCGAAGGTGTATCCCACCAGATTCTTGTAGCGTTTGGGGCTGCCCAGCGCTTCGAGCCGGGCGTTCACTTCGGGCAGTGCGCCGCCCAGCGCTTCGCCGTAGGCAAAGAGGTCGCCGTCGTTGTTGATGAAGACCGGAATGCCGAATTTGTATTCGAGGAACGGCCCCAGCGCCACGCCTTCGCGGAACGAGGGGAAGTTGGGCAGATAGCCGCCGATGATTCCGTTCGGGTAGTCGGCCGGGCCGGGGAACGCGAAGCTGATGGCGACGGGTTTCTCCTCCAGTTTGTCGATGATGGCCTGAAAGCCTTCGACCATCGTTGCCAGACATTTGTCCAAGTTGTCGGCGTTCGACGGCAACGTGATGGGATCGACGATGAATTTGTTGGCCTGCATGGCGCCGAACACCAAGTTCGTGCCGCCTGCGTCGAGTGTGATGACCACACGGTTGTCGTATCTGTACATGGTATTTTGGTTATTTGTTGGCTTTGGATTTGATGCTGTATGCGCAGAAGGTCAGGTATACGGCGCAGACGGTCAGGATGATGAGCGAGCCGACCTGCGATCCGACGGTTTCGGTCAGCAGCCCCATCAGCGGGGGGATGATCGCGCCTCCGCAGACGCCCGTAATCATCAGGCCCGAAATTTCATTGGCCTTGTCCGGGCGGCGGCGCAATGCCAGCGAGTAGACGATCGAGAAGACGCACGAGAGGGCGAAGGCGAAGACGCCCACACAAATCAGTATCTCGATGTAGCTGTTGGCGAAATAGAGCACGCCCAGCGCCGCGAGCATCACGATGAGGTTTACGCGCAGGTAGCGGACGTCCGAGAGACGCGCCAGCAGGAATGCGCCGATGAATGCGCCGGCCGTACGGCAGAAGAAATAGACGCTCGATCCGAGTCCTGCGTCGGTGATTTCGAGTCCGCAGCGTTCGATCAGCAGTTTGGGCGTCAGCGTGTTCATGCCCACGTCGAGACCTACGGTGCAGAGGATGCCGATGAAGAAGAGCAGGATATGGCTGTCCTTCAGCAGCGAGAACGTTGCGCCGACCGAACTGCCCGACTGTAGGGAAACCTCCTCTTTGGGAATCGAGGTCATCATCAGCCAAAGCGACGAGAGAAGCGTGATCGCGGCGAAGATCGGGAAGAGGTACTGCCAGTTGCCGAAGACGTTCACCGCGAAGACGGCGATAATCGGACCCATGAACGACGAGACGGCCTTCACGACCTGTCCCGCCGTGAGCGAGCTGGTAAGCGATTCGCCCGACACGACATTCGTCAGCAGCGGATTGAGCGACACCTGCAGGATCGTGTTGCCGATTCCCAGCAGCGCGAAGGCCACCATGCAGGTCGCGAAATTATACGATACGAACGGAATCAGCATGCCGACGATCGTGATGACGTTGCTGATCTGGACGGTGCGTTTGCGTCCGACGCGGTTCATTGCCAGTGCTACGGGGACCGAGAGCAGCAGGAACCAGAGGAATACCATCGACGGAATGAATCCGGCGAGGGCTTCGCTGAGGTTGAAATCGTTTTTGACATAGGTGGTCGAGATGCCGACCACGTCGCAGAATCCCATCACGAAGAAGCTGAAAAGGATGGGCATTACTTTGGTTACGGAGGTTTTACGGGCTGATTCCATAAGTTTGGTTTTTTGCACCCCAAAGATAGTAAAAATATGGCGAACCCCGTATCCTCAAGCCTGAAAGTGTACTAATCCGGCAGAAAAATTTACTTGCGGAAGTGCGGCCGGAGGGGATTTCGTGCGTTTTTTATATCTTTGTTCGATTTCTAACCCGTTAAACGATCCTTTGAAATGAAGAAATTGCTGATTCTCGCGCTGTTTGCCGCCGTGACCTTTTGTGCCGCTGCTCAGGAGCTGACCGTGGCCACCTATAATATCCGCAACGCCAATCGGGGCGACGCCGAACGCGGCAACGGCTGGGAGCGTCGCGGCCCGTGGGTGTGCCGCCTGATAGAATTCCACGGCTTCGACATTTTCGGCAGTCAGGAGGTGCTCGACGGCCAGCTGCACGACATGCTGGCGCAGCTTCCCGACTACGACTATATCGGCGTCGGCCGTGACGACGGAAAGACGCAAGGCGAATATGCGCCCGTATTCTATAAAAAGGAGCGTTTCCGCCTGCTGGACGAAGGCCACTTCTGGCTTTCGGAGATCACCGACCGTCCGAACAAAGGCTGGGACGCCGCGCTGCCGCGCATCTGCACGTGGGGGCATTTCCTCGACCTGCAGACCAAGCGCCGCTTCTGGTTCTTCAACCTGCATATGGACCATATCGGGGTGCAGGCCCGTGAGGAGAGCGCCAAGCTTGTGGTGGCGAAGATCCGTGAAATGTGCAAACCCAAAGAGTTCGTGATCCTGACCGGAGACTTCAACGTTGACCAGAACAATCATATCTATACGACCTTTGTCTCGTCGGGCATTCTGGCCGACTCGTACGAGACCGCCGGAAGACGCTACGCCCCGAACGGTACGTTCAACAACTTCAATCCTTCGCTGAAGACCGACAGCCGCATCGACCATATCTTCGTGACGCCGTCGGTTCGCGTGCACGATTACGGGGTGCTGACCGATACCTACCGTACGGAGACCGCCGCCAGCGGCGAGGAGATCAAGTCGGGCGCCTTCCCCAAGGAGGTTTCACTGCACAGTTACGAGGCGCGCACGCCGTCGGACCATTTTCCGGTCGTCGTGCGTCTCGAATTCCGGAAATAGCGTCATCCCTGCGGAACCCGTTGCCGGATAGAAAACCGGGCAAGCCTTAGTCGGACTTGCCCAGTTCTTTGTTTGTCTGTTTCTGTCCTTGTTTGTCGGCAAGGGGCGGCCCGGTGCCAGTGTCCCGTCCTGAAACGGCATCTGATTTTAACTCCTTTTACCGGAACAAAAGCACCTGCATAATCATCGTAAACTCTGATAGTTCCCTCCGGTCTGCGTTTTCCGCGAGTTTCCGGTTCCTGTTCTTCAAGGGGGTATCCAAGACTTAAAAAAGCAGCTTCCTCCACATTTATAATACCCCCGCGAGTGGGTGAGATTGTTTCATCTTCTGCCGGAATATAGCATTCTTCAATCACCTCATAAGGTATTTCTTTGGGAAATGCGAAGTCTGGCTTTACGGTTGTATACAACCAAGTAAAACTACCCTCCGGAATAGTCGGGTCTTGATAAACCGCATCTTCCGGAAGTTCGATATTGAGCGGATAGTCGAACAGTTCGAGGTCATAATCGTTTTTCAGGGCAATAAGTTGTAAACTGTCCTGCGGTAAGAATCTGACGTACAAATCCGTCGGTTCAATAGTTTTAGAAACATTATACGAATCGTAAACACCCTGTATGACATCAACCGTGTACGGATTCGGTAAAAGTTCATATTCTACCATATCACTTCCATCCGAACGGGTTTTTGCGAGTGCCGGCGCGTTGGAATTATCATCGGTCATAATGTCTGTTTCGTCTTTGGTACAAGAGGACAGCATCACAGCCAATAATAATATCACCGAATATATTTTCTTCATAAAACAGTTTTATGTAATTCCGTCAAAATTCAATGATTTCCTATTTCCCGGCGGCTTTTAATTGACTTTCCAATGCAGCGACGCGCGCGGTTAATTCCTGAATGGCGCCCGTCAGAATCGGGATAAGGGCGGAATAATTGACAAGACGGTCACCCTCTTCTGTCATGGCGACTGCTCCGGGAATGATAGCTTCTAATTCCTGCGCCAAAAAACCGTATTCCTCCACACCGCTTTGCACTGGACGAATATTGAATCTTTCGTATTCGCTTTCATCCCTCCAATGATATTTCACGGGATTCAATTTCAGCACCATATTCGTTGACGGGTTAGATTGTGCAGTCGCTATGTTAATGGAAAAAGCAGACCGGGAAACGGGTGTCGTTTTCAATGAGCGAATATTGGTTTTCAGTTTTTCATCCGAAGTCTGATACATCGTGCGGCAATAAAGGTCGATATACAAGGACCTGTCGCTATCCAAAAACACAAGTTTATTGGTTGTAGTAGACATACGGGGATCGGCTGCATGAATGTGCATTTTGATACCGTTTTGGTCCGTGGACCCCCAATAGTGCGCCCATCCCGCCCAACTCGTCGTATAGGTTTTATACATACCTCGTCCTACGGTGAGTTTGCCGTCCTTATAGGTCATTTGGGCCAAGCAGTTAATCGTAACTGAAAGAACAAACAGAATGGTGAAGATCGTTTTTTTTTCATAAGACAAAATTTTAAGGGTTAAAAGTTATTTTGAGGTTTGGAAATTGGCGTTTTGAATATTGTGGACACGATCATTTTCCGAACGTGCGGGTATATGAAACCGACGGCATGATAGGTATTAGCACCGTTGCCTTATAGCTGCCCCGGTAAGGATAAATGCTTACGGGGTTTTTGTGCCATGTGGCGTTGATGATCGAGAACTGCCAGTTGCGCACGCCGTTGCGCTTGCAGCGCTCCATGTTGTAGCTGACATCGGCGCGGAAATAGTTGTGCATCCGCATCGTGGGATAGGCCGTGATGCCGATGATCGGATTACCGTCCGTATCCGGATAGCTTTCGTTCGTCAGGCGATACGGAAGCCCGGAACGCCATGCAACATTGAGTGAAAAGGTATGTTTTCGGCCCGGTCGCTTCACCACGTCGTAGCTGACGAACGCATTGAAATCGTGCGGTACGTCATATTCAAACGGATAGGTTACGCCGTCCGAGCGGCGGCGGGAATCGGTATAGGTATAGGAAGCCGTCAGGCTCAGGCGTTCGGTCTGGTACTGGAGCATTGCTTCAATGCCGAACGCTCGTCCCGTGCCGTAAATGAAGCCGCCGTTGCCGAGCAGGTAATCGTCGCTGTCGTAAATCAGCGGCAGGTTGCGCATCCGTTTGTAATAGCCCTCCACCGAAAGGGTCAGGTTTTCGTGCAGCTTCGCACGGCCGCCGAGCGACACCTGCCATGCGTGTTGTAACCTGCCGTCCCGAAACGGGGTCCAGAAGTCGATCGGCATCGAGTAGTAATAGCGGTTGAATTGAACAAGTGCCTGTGAATTTATCGTCCCCGAAAGCCAGACCGCATTGTCGCGGCCAAAATCATAGGATAGTTGCGCACGCGGCTCTACGGCATATCTTGTCTGCTCCGAATTGTCATAGGCCGCGCCCCGCACGCCCACGTCGGCCCGCCAGCCGCCCCATTGAAAGCGGTTGTTCAGGAACAGCGCCCCCGAAACAAGCAGCTCGGAAGAATAGCCGCGGTCCTTGTGCTGTCCGTTGATGATGCTTTTTGTGTGCATCGGTTCGAACCGCTGGTGCGAAAACGTAGCCCCGTATTCCAGCGACCAGACACGCGAAAGCCGTTGGTCGAACGTCATGCGTGCTCCGAACTCGTGGGTTTTGAAAGTCGTTTTGCCCCAATTACTGAAACCGTCGTCTTTAAATTCTGTTTCCTGACGGTTTTGCAGGTAGGTATAGTAGGCCACCACCGAGGAGCGCAGATTATCATTCCAACGCGATTCCAGCCGCAGGGATGCCGTAGTATTGCCCCAGCCGAACCCGTTTTCTGCGTGATCTTCCTTGTTCTTCATGTGGTCGTCGCCCGAATAGACGCCCAGCGAAAGCGTATGATTCCGGTGAATGTCATAAGTCAGTTTCCCCGTTATATCGTTGAAACCGTATCGTATATCGTTATCGGCGATTGCAAGCACCGCTTCGGGAAAGAAGTAGCGGGCCGAAATGAGGTAGGAACCCTTATCGCGTTTGATAGGCCCGTCGAGGGTCCCGGCCAACGACAAGGTTCCCACCGTGAGCGACTGGCGGTGATTCAGTCGGTCGCCCTCGCGTGTGCGAATCTGCGTCAAGGCCGAAAGCCGGGACCCGTAGGCGGGTGATATGAAGCCTTTCGACACCTCGGCCGATTGGACCGTTTCGCCGCTGAATATCGAGAGGATGCCGTAGGCATGCGCCTGATTGTAAATCGGTACGTCGTCGTAAAGAATTAATGTTTGGTCGTTGCTGCCGCCGCGTACCAGCAGCCCCGACATGCCGTCCTTTCCGGCCGAGACGCCCGGAAGTAGTTGCAGGAATTTGAATATGTCTTTTTCGCCCGCGAACAGCGGGGCGTATTTAAGCTGCTCGATGTCCACGGCGATATTGCCCGTCTGCTTGTAGACCATCAACGGCCTGCGGGCGGTGACGACTACCGAATCTATCGCTTCGGTGCGTGAAATGCTGTCGGCGGGAGTTTGCGCCGTAAGTAAGGCGGGAATGCAAAGCGCCAGACAGCCTGCGAGCAGTTTCCTCATAATTCGGGCGTCGTGTAATAGTTATATCCGGCGAAGATGCCGATACCGTTGTCGATGTTCGAGTAGACCGTGATCTGCTCGATAAAGGGATTTTCCTGCGCACTTTCCCCCGTATTCAGCTCATGTTTATATCGGGAGCGCATATAGCGGTCGTAGGTATCGGACGCCGCAATAATCTGAAATGTGTGCCTGTTTTCAACGGCTCCGAAAACCGAGAAGCGGAGCGGGAATGCTGCGCTGAGATTTTCGCGGGCGACACGCAGAAAATATTCGAAATCTATGGTGCTTCCTTTTTCGTCGGATTCGTAGGCGTCGTTCGCGCCGTTCACCTGATCGACAAATACAGAAGTCGTATAGAACGCATATATATCTTTTTCTCCGTTATTGTCCCGTTCCGTACCCCGGAGCCAGATAGCTTTGGCATCCACGCCTGCAGTAAGGTCCGTCATGTCGAAATGCCGATACCATCCCTTTTGGTGCGCGAACGATATGCGGGCTGCGGGTGCTTCGGGAATCGTCGTCCGAGCGGATAACTCGCCGTAGCCGGGGACCGACACGACAAGACGGTAAAAGCGCCCCGCAGCAGCCCGGAACGTCGTTCGGGTCGTGCCCTCCGGATCGGCCGGACAGCGCACAACCTCGGTATTATCTTCGTACAGGCGGATTTCGGCTTCCCCAACGGGAGTGAACCCGCTTTGAGCCGAGTAGCTGCGGCTCCAATGCAGGCGTACCGCAAAGGGTTCCTGCGGCGAGATCAACGCATTGACAACCACGCGGGGCTTAAAATCCTTTTCTCCGAACGAATAATCGACCTCGCAGGCCCAGCAGATAAAAACTACAAAGAATACCGAAATGCAGCGCAGCATGTTTATTTAATCTTTATTATCAACTTATCTCCCTTACGGCTTTCCGGACTGCATTCGTCATAATAGCCGTAATCAAGACGTAGCACGATTTTTTTACCGGACGTGCCGCCGCTGATATTTACTCGTAAAGGAAGTTGCAGGGCATCCTTATTCTTGAAATTGAAAGCCTGCTCGCTGAGAATGAAATCACCGCCGGGATTTGCCGTGGAAAGATTCTCCTCGACAACGACCTTTACCGTCTGTTTGGGATGAGCTTTGGCTGCAAAAGCATTGCGTGTAACCAATAAATCCACCTGCGCACCGGGTCCGACAGTTATTTTCGTAACAGGTTCAACCCAGCCCTCCTGCGATGGATCGTTATGCAGGAAATAAAACATGTCCTCGAAGCTCCAAACATGTTTTTCATCGTTGCAAGAAATGAATCCGATGGCAAACGCAAGCAAGAAAAGAATCTTTTTCATAATAAATTTTAGAGTGTGGAATAATCAAGGAAACAGAGAATTATGTCCCTGTTTCCTTGATATGGAATAGTTAGATACATTCGGGAACCGGCAGGTAAATTCCTTGGCAGCAATTAATATCCGTAACAACTCCGCAATTACCCATCTCACGGCTTCGTGCCCTATGTACAATGCAGTTGAATCCGCTCGGCATAGGTACTTCCGTAGGGGTCATGTTGAATTGACCGTTTCCGAAACCGATGGTCGCATACAGGTTCTTTGTGGATTCCGTTTTCGAATAGTTATTTCTGTATGTTTCGAAAGAAATTCGTTTCCCGGCGATGGTTAAATCCCAATGCAGATTCTCAATATAAAAGCGGTCATTGTAGGTATTCCATCCTATCAGGGTCTTCTTCTTTTGTCCCGAAACATGCACCTGAATAGCAAAGGAGGTGTTATAGTATTTCTGTCCATTTACCTCTTGTACAACAGAGTGACGCAATACGTTGGTGCGAGAGAAAACTTTGTACTTTTTTGTTTCACGACGGCGATCCGTATATTTCTGCGAAATCTCTCCTCTGGTCTGGGTTTCATCGAATACAGGCGCAACATAACCTATTTCTTCAACTTCAACAGCCCTTGTTTTTGCATCGGTCCTCTCGATAGTTACGGATTCCGCGTTCACGGTATGTTTGACATCACCGACATAAAAAACTCCATTAATGTCGGCAATGCTGGCATAACCGACAGAAGTAATCACAGGCATCAGGCGGTCATTATCCATTTTAAGATAGCCTGCGCAGGTTTCAAGAACCGCTTGGTACTCCTCCGGAGTTTCACAGGCGATAATATCATCCAACATACTATCCGTGAACGAACGCCACGAGGTGAAATTATGCGCTTTCTCGAAAGCGTGCAGAGATTCTTCCGAAGTCAGCGATTCCAAAGTGTTCAGGCAAACTTCACCTGATGAAAAATGCAGTGTGCCATTGATGCACTGAATCTCGTCATTCTCCACAGGCACCAGCGTTTCCGGGGTGACGGATGATGTATCCACACTGTCACTTTTCGCACAAGCATAAGCTGCAAATGCAACTATAGTAAAAATACAAATTTTGGTAATCTTCATAATCGTATGGGTTGTATTTTTAACTACTCGTAAAGTTTTTCGGCTTCCTCTTTTATTAGAAAGCTATTTACGTCCGCCGCCAAATACAACTCCTACGGAAATAT
>CDZW01026433.1_pt1 | contig 10674 bp, 3 predicted proteins | sample 557511 | NCBI WGS metagenome assembly CDZW01 (sample SAMEA3182067, study PRJEB8094) | gut metagenome | biome: human; feature: gut; material: Stool; isolation source: human stools | place: Canada | collected 2013-03-05 | reverse complement strand
GCGGTATATACTCCGGGGCAGAATTTAGGAGCGTCGGCATTATCAAGTGGTGTCTCAATATTAGAAGAAGCAGAAGCATTTACAGTGCTGCTCCTGGGCTGAGTAGTGTTTCTGGAATTATCAGAATCCTTGCTGCCAAGACGGATAACAGCGAATATAACAAATGCTATTACAATAGCAGCGATAACCGCTCCAATAAGGAGCTTTTTAAGTGGAATAACAACGATTTTAGTCTGACTCATCACAAAGAAACCTGCCCTTCATATTCATTATTACAAAATATATGGCAGTGAGGGGGAGATTATGATTAAAATGTGGTATATTAAATACAAATATATCAAAGAGGGAATGGTTATGAATTGTAAATATGTAGCAATATCTGTAGCTATAATGATAATATTGGGAATGACAGCATGCGAGCAAAAGAAAAATGTCATTACAGATAAAATAATTGAGACGGAGACAGTCAGTATACAGGAGACAATAACACAGAAAGTTACAATACAGGAGATTACGACAGAAAAAGAACCAGAAGATGATGAATATGTTCTTGTAAAGAAATACATGCCGGATATATATGTCGAATTAATGTATGCGACAGAGAATAACTTTACAGGTGTCAGAATATATGATTTCACAGACGCATATCTTCGATACGGGACGGTTAAGAAGCTTGCAAATGTGCAGAAAGAACTGAAAGAACAGGGGTACAGATTAAAGATTTGGGATGCATACAGACCGTTTGAGGCACAGCAGAAATTATGGGAAGTATATCCGGACCCTAACTATGTGGCAAATCCGGCTAACGGAATGAAAAAGCATAATCTTGGAGGAACAGTGGATATTACAATGGTTGCTGCTGATGGAAGCGTTATATCAATGCCGACAGAATTTGACGATTTTTCTTTGAAAGCAGATAGAGATTATTCTGATATAGAAGATGAAGAGGCTGTGAAGAATGTGATGATTCTACAGAATGCTATGGAAAATAACGGATTTACAGGCTATCAGGGAGAATGGTGGGACTATTCAGATACGGTGGAATATGAAGCTGTTGATTTTCAACCTTGAAAATATGTTATACTATTAGAAATGTTTTAAGGGGAGTTACACATGTCATTACAATTAATTCTAGGAAGCTCTGGTGCGGGTAAATCACACTATTTGTATACGCATATAATTGAAGAATCAATGAAGAATCCTGACAGGAATTATATAGTTGTTGTGCCGGAGCAGTACACTATGGCAATTCAGAAAAGACTTGTGTCCATGCACCCAAGAAAAGGAATACTTAATATAGATGTTGTGAGCTTTGAAAGACTTGCATATAAAGTATTTGAGGAAGTGGGCGAGGATAATCTCGAGGTCCTTGACGATACAGGAAAGAATCTGATTATCAAAAGAGTATTGGAGCAGAACAAGGACAGGCTAAAATATTTTGGAAGTAATCTGTCTAATACAGGATTCGTGTCAGAGATGAAGTCTGTTATATCGGAGATGCTTCAGTATGATATCAAGCCAGATGTTATGCAGGATGCGGCAGGTGCAGCATACAGTGAATCAGAGGGAAGTGCAGCACTTCAGTATAAGCTTGATGATATCGTTCTTGTATACAATGCGTTTGCTGAGTACATAGATAAGAACTATATAACTAAAGAAGAAATACTAGATAAATTATGCAACAAGGTTACAGAGTCAGAGCGAATAAAGAATTGCGAGATAGTATTTGACGGGTTCACAGGTTTTACTCCGGTTCAGTATAATTTACTGACAATTCTTTTATCAATGTGTCCGAAAATATATGTTTCTCTGACAATTGATGCATCTGAGCGTGAAAATTCAGTAAGAGGCAGGGAAGAACTCTTTTTCATGAGTAAGGACTGCGTATCAAAACTTTATAAGATATGTGATGAAGAACATGTGAAAGTCCTTGAACCAGTGTATATTGCAGGAAGAGAAGTACCGGGAAAGAATGTAATTGTAAATGTTAATTCAAGATTTAAGAATTCAGAAGAACTGGATTTTCTGGAACAGAATCTTTTCAGAAACAATTCGGAAAGATTTAATAAGAAGACTGACAACATAGTTATATATGAGGGAGCTGTTGCCAAGGAAGAATTAACATTTGCAGCAGGAGAGATAATAAGACTTACAAGACTGTGTGGATACAGGTATAACGAGATTGCTATAGTTACTGCGGACATGGACGGCTACGGAAAGCTTGCGGCTAATATATTAAAGCAGAACGATATACCATATTTCTTAGATTACAAGCGCCATGTGACTGACAATCCATTCATTGCTGCAATTAACGGCGCGCTTGGAATAATTGAGAATAATTACAGCTATGACAGTGTTCTGGGATTTCTTAGAACCGGAATGAGCGGAATTGAACGCGAAGATATTGATTTGTTAGACAATTACTGTGTTGCAGTCGGAATCAGAGGCAGAGCAAAATGGCATGAGCCGTGGATAAGAAAGTTCAGGGGAACAGTCAATAATACTGACCTGGAGAAGCTTAATTCACTAAGAACAATGATAACTGATATGTTGGACCCATTGGAAGAAGTGATTAAGTCAAAGGAATCTGATGTTGCTGATATGGTAAAGGCACTTTACGAATTTCTCGTGCGTGAAGATATGGAGAAGAAGGTAAGTGTGCTTAATGACAGCGAGTACACTGGTGATGAATATACCCAGTTATATAAGAAAGTTATAGAAGTATTAGATAAAATGTATGCTCTTCTTGGAAGCGAAAAGGTTGGTATTAAAGAATTTAACAAGATACTTGCGTCAGGATTTCAGGAGATTAAGATAGGACTTATTCCGCAGACTAATGACTGTGTTGTTATAGGTGATATAGAAAGAACCCGTCTTGATAATATTAAGGTTATGTTTTTTGTTGGTATCAATGACGGAAATGTTCCTAAGAAGGCTGATTCAAGAAGTGTTCTGTCAGAAAGCGACAGGGAATATCTTGAGAATAAGGGGATTGTTATGTCCGCTTCTGTAAGGGAGAAAGCATTTACACAGAGATTCTATCTGTATCTTATTATGACGAAGAGTGCGGAGAAGCTGTACATGTCATATGCTGTGAAAAACAGTGAGGGTGCGGTGTTAATGCCATCTTATATTATAAGAAACATGAGAAAAATGTTTTCACATTGCCTTAAGTTATCTTATAAAGACACGGCACAGCAGAATTCTTATGTAACAATACCACATGCGGCTTACAGCTATGAACAGACTGAAACTGCTGCAAATGTATATGAGGACATTATAGATTCACTTACTGGCGGCAGGCTTGTCGGAAGTGTAACTTCTTTTGAGAACTTTGCAGAGTGTCCATTGAGATATTACTTAAGGTATGGAGTTGATTTAAAGGAAAGGGAAGAATTTACATTTTCACCGGTAAACTTCGGCGTTGTACTGCATGCTGTTATCCGTGAGGTGTGCGATGAAATCAAGAAAAACGGTGAGTCGTACTATCTGATATCAGAGGAGAAGCGCCGCGAGATGGTAAAAAGAAGTGTCGCTGCAATTACTGACATATACCAGAACAGTATCCTTAAGGATTCAAGCCGTAATTCATTCATGATTAAGCGGATGGAAGACCTTGCAGACCGCACTATATGGGCGATGGGTGAACAGTTAAAATGTGGTGATTTCGTGCCATTTGTATTCGAGCATAAGTTTAATATGGAAGTCGGAGACGGAGACAGAAAGCAGCTTATGAGCGGAACAATTGACCGCGTTGACATATGCGAAAACGGCACAGATGTATATGTAAGAATTATCGATTACAAGACAGGAAAGAAGGATTTCAACATAGTAAAGACCTACTACGGAATTGATATCCAGCTTATGGTCTACATGGAAGCGGCAATGAAGCTTGTGGCGAAGATGCGTCCGGGTAAAAATGTGATTCCTGCCGGAGTGTTCTACTACAACATAAGTGACCCAATTGTATCTGCGACAACAGAGAGTGCAGAAGAGATAGAGGATAAGATTAAGGGTGAACTGCGTCTTAAAGGAATGGTTAATTCGGATAAGGATATTGTCGAGAAGATGGACAATACCGAGGGTACTTCACTTAATATTCCGGTTAGCAGAAAGGCAGACGGTGGATTTGATTCGCGAAGAAGCAAGGTGATGAATACAGAGCAGTTTAACATGCTTGGAAGATTCGTTGATGTAAGGGCGGTTGATACTGCGGACAGAATTGCAGGCGGTGATATAAGGAGAAGTCCTTATAAAGATGGACAGTTTTCAAGCTGTGACAGATGTCCTTATGGGGCAGTGTGTGGATTTTCAGTGGATTTGCCGGGCTGCAATTACAGAAAATTAAAGAAATTCGATGATGAAGTGTTATGGAATAATATAAAGGAAGGGGTTGATGAGAATGGAAAGAAAATGGACACCGGCGCAGAAGAGTGCGATTGATACAAGAGATTGTAATGTGCTGGTTTCAGCGGCTGCCGGTTCAGGTAAGACTGCTGTTCTGGTTGAGAGAATCATTTCCATGATTACAGACCCTGACAAGAATATAGATATAGACAGGCTGGTTGTTGTTACATTTACAAAGGCGGCTGCAGCCCAGATGAAAGACAAGATAAGAAAAGCACTTGATTCAATGCTTGATGAGAATCCGGGAGATGTGAACCTTTTAAGACAGATAACACTGCTTAACAACGCACAGATAACAACAATAGACAGTTTCTGTCTATGGATAATCAGAAATCATTTTCCAGAGGTTAATCTGGACCCGGGATTCAGGATAATGGATGAGGGTGAGAAGAAGCTTATTGAAAATGATGTATTGGAAGATGTGCTTGAGGAATTCTATGCCGAAGCAGATGAAGAATTCTTTAATCTTGTTGATGCATTTGGCATGGGACGGGACGATTCAGGGCTTGTGAGCACTATAGATAAAATATACCGTTTTTCACGAAGCAATCCGTGGATTGATGAGTGGTTTGACGAGTGCATGAAGGTCTATGATGATGAGACTTACGATAATCCTGCAATTAAGGAGCTGTATGATTCAATTAAAAATGTACTTCTCGATTACCGTGATAAATACAACAGATTAGTAGATATCTGTTCTGAGCCGGCAGGACCTGCAGCATATACAGGTGCTTTGCAGTCTGACCTGCTTGGAATTAATGAGATGATTAATTCACAGAATTTTGGAGAGCTTGGCAGAAGAATAAGAATATTTTCATTTGAAGCCCTGTCAAGAAAGAAGGATGCAGGAGCAGACCCGGATATTAAGGAATATGTTAAGGGGCAGCGAAAGCTGTTTAAAGATTACATAGGACGGCTTAATGATAAGATATTCTTGAAAGATGATGAGGGAATATTTTCAGACATGCAGGGAGCAGGTATTCAGATACGGACTTTACTTAAAGTGGCAAAGGTGTATGCCAAGCGTGTTTCAGAGGTGAAGCGAGAGAAGGGAATAATTGATTTTAATGACATGGAACATCTTGCTCTTTCAATACTTGTAAAGAAAGAAGATGGAAAGCTTGTATACACAGAGACTGCCGACAAGCTTGCAAACAGATTTGAGGAGATACTGATAGACGAGTATCAGGATTCCAATCAGCTGCAGGAGGTTATTCTTAATGCGGTGTCAAAGACGAGACTGTCAGGTGAGAATAACAATATATACATGGTTGGTGATGTAAAGCAGAGCATATACAAGTTCCGTCTTGCCTGCCCGGAGCTTTTCATAGAGAAGTACGATACATACGGCGAGACTGGCGATAATGTTAGAATTGAATTACAGAAGAATTTCCGAAGCCGGGAAAATGTACTTGAGTGTGCCAATGATGTGTTCAGTCATATTATGAACAAGAATTTTTCAGGAATCGGGTATGACGAATCGGTAAGGCTTAATGCGGGGTTTCCATATCCTGAGTACAGTGACAGCAATTATGGTGATGGTGCCAACAAGAGTACAGACGTTATTCTTATATCTTCAGAGAATGAAGAAGAGGCGACAACAAGAGAACTTGAGGCAGACAGGCTTGCAAAGCTGATTGAGGGAATAGTTGCTTCTGGTGTAAATGTATATGATGCAGATAAGAATATATACAGACCGGCAGAATACAGGGATATTGTAATTCTTACAAGGTCAGTTACAGGCTGGGCGGATACATTTGCAGATGCCCTGATGGACAGGGGGATACCGGCGTATACCGATTCGTCAACAGGATATTTCAGCGTACGTGAGATACAGGTAATCTTAAGCATGCTTACGATAGTAGATAATCCGGTTCAAGAGATAAGCCTTGCGGCGGCGATGATGTCTTATTTTGGAGGATTTACGGCAGCGGAGCTTGGAATGGTGAGAAAGCTTGGCAGGGAGTATGTGGATAAGAATGTGCATAATAATCTGTATGAACATTTGAAAGCAGTTGCAGTGATTGGCGGAGAAGATAAGATACAGGAGACGGATGTTAAGCAGCTGTCCGGCAAATGTGCATTATTTCTTGCAAAGCTCACACTATACCGAGACAAGAGCAGTGTTGAGCCACTATATGATCTGTGTTGGGAGATGATATATGATTCAGGCTACTACGATTATGTGGGAACAATGCCTGCCGGAGCACAGAGACAGGCTAACTTAAATGTCCTGCTGGAAAGAGCAGCGGGATATGGAAAGTCAAGTTATTCAGGTCTGTTTAATTTCTTAAGATATATTGAAAGACTTAAGAAGTTTGACGAAGATTTTGCAGAGGGGGCTGCCAGTCTTGATAATGAGAATCTTGTAAGAATTATGAGTATCCATAAGAGTAAAGGTCTTGAATTTCCGATTGTAATACTTGCTGGGGCGCATAAGAGCATTAACTTTATGGATGCAACAGCACCGGTGCTTGTAGACCAGAACTTAGGAATTGCAGTTGATTATGTTGACCTTAAAAGAAGAACCAAGACACCTACTATTATAAAAGGCGCAATGGCAAGAAGAATTGTAAGGGAGTCGATAGCTGAGGAAGAGAGACTTCTCTATGTTGCAATGACAAGAGCAAGGGAAAAACTCATAATTACCGGAGTTGTAAAAGATGCAGACAAGACGCTTGATAAATACAGGGGAAGGGCCGAGCAACTTGCAGCAGATGGAATGTTGTCTTTCGCGGATAGTGAGAATATAAAGAACTATCTTGATATGATAATGCCAGTGTGCCTTATGGATTCAGATAAATTGAAAGGCAGCTTTAATGTGATGGTTGATGCAGGTGAGAATTCTGAGTCTGATGCATTTGAATCAGAAGAAATGTCTGATGAGAATAAGAAAGCAGTGGCAGATAAAGATTTGATGAGTCAGCCAGAAGTATCGGCAGGATATCCCTTATTAGATGAGCTGCCGGAGTATGTTCCTGATGATAACGCAGCCGGAAGAATGAAGCTGACGGTTTCACAGCTTAAGGCAATGCAGGCGGAGGATGATTCAGAAGAAAATGCTTACATGGATGAATCTGTGAAGGCAGCACTTAAAAATGAAGAATGTGATGAGACAAATAGCATAATTCCAAAGTTCATAAGCGGTGAGGAAGTGAAGCTTGCAGCTAATGAACGTGGTAGCGCATATCACAGGGTTATGGAATGTCTTGATTATTCAGTGAGTGTGAACCTTGATGGAGTTAAAGCTGATATTAACAGAATGTTAGAAACCGGCAAGATGAATAAATTACAGGTGAAAAGTGTCAATCCCAGGGATATCAGTACATTTGTACAGTCTGATATAGGAAAAAGAGCAGCCAGTGCTGTTAATAGTGGAAGAGCAAGAAGAGAACAGCCATTTGTCTTTGAATATGAAGGCCAGCTTATACAGGGCATTATTGATATGTATTTTGAAGAATATGGAGAACTGGTACTTATTGATTATAAGACAGACCGGGTTGATAAAAGTACTGCAGGAGAACAGGAGCTTGTGAAAAGGTATGCAATCCAGCTTGATTATTATGCCAAAGCACTGGCACAATTAACAGGAAAATGTGTCAAAGAGAAGATAATATATTCATTTGCTTTAGAAAAAGGGATAATAGTTGACTGATTTTACGAAAATTTAATAAAAACTCTTGTTTCTATTGTGCATAAGTGGTAATATGGGCTTGTTTTTGGGATACATGGTATCCAAAATATACAATTAATTATTGCAAAAAAGAAGGAGAAGAGCTATGAAAAACAGATTAAAAAAGTTTTTAAGCGTGGCACTGGTTGCAGTTATGACATTAGCATCAGTTGTAATTACTGATATTCAGCCAGTTCATGCGGCTTCTGGCGCAATAACAGAAGCAAAAGGGTGGTTTGAGACAGCATATGTTAAGTGGACACCAGTATCAGGAGCAACTGGTTATAACGTATATGTTAAGTCTGCCAGCGCAACAGATGCAGCATATGTTCAGTTGGATGATGAACTTATAAGAAAGTATCCATCATACATGAGAGCAGATGCACTTGGATTAAGAGCAGGCGACTATGTTATGAAGGTCGTTCCTGTTGTAAATGGAAAAGAGGATGCATCAGCAGCTATAGTTTCTGATACAATGACTGTATCTGCATATGACAGAAGTGGATTTACATTTTCAAGTAATTCACCAGTAAAGAACGGTGTCGGTGCATATAATAATGATGGTACATTAAAGTCTGACGCATCAGTTCTTTATGTAACAGAAGCTAATAAGAATACAGTTAAGATGAAAATTGGCAACACTGAATATACAGGTGTAGCAGCTATTACACAGGCAATTAAGACTAAGAATAACTGCCAGCCAGTTGCTATCCGTATTATCGGTCAGGTTACATTAAGCGGACTTTCTTGCTCAGATATGAGATCAGCATATGCTATTGGCGTTAAGGGAGCAGATAACGTAACATTTGAAGGTGTTGGTGATGATGCTACATTATATACAGCAGGTGTTGCAGCATTCCAGTCAAGCAGCATTGAAGTAAGAAATCTTGGCCTTATGAACTGGGGCGGTGGAAAAGATGGAGATGGTATAACTCTTAAGCAGTCACTTGGTGTATGGGTACATAATAATGATGTGTTCTATGGCGATGCTGGTTCAGATGGTGATCAGGCTAAGGGCGATGGCTCTATGGATTTAAAGGATAATTCACAGTATGTAACAATTTCTTACAACCATTTCTGGGATTCTGGAAAGATGTCACTTTGTGGTATGAAGTCAGAGTCAGGCGAGAACTGGATTACATATCACCATAACTGGTTTGACCATTCTGATTCACGTCATCCACGTATCAGAACAATGTCAGTTCATGTATACAACAACTACTATGATGGCAATGCTAAGTATGGCGTTGGTGCAGCTAAGGATAGTGAGGCATTTGTAGAAGCTAACTACTTCAGAAATTGTCCATACCCAATGCTCAGCTCAATGCAGGGTAGTGATGTTCTTGCTGATGGCATATTCTCAGGCGAGAATGGTGGTGTCATCAAGGCATACAACAACTATATGGAAGGTCAGAAGTCTGTTATATATGCTAATTCAGATGCTGGTACAACAACTGCAAGTGCAACTGATTTCGATGCATATCTTGCAACAGCAAGAAATGAGAAGGTACCTTCTACATATAAAGCTAAGCAGGGTGGAAAAGTATACTCTAACTTTGATACTACTGTTGATTTAGGCGTTAAGGAATCAGCAATTGATAATCCTGCAGATGTTCCATCAATTGTAACATCTGAGGCAGGTCGTCTTAATGGAGGAGACTTCAAGTGGACATTTGATAACAGTGTTGATGATGCAAGCTATTCACTTAACACAGCATTAAAGACAGCACTTAACAATTACAAGACATCTCTTGTATCTGTAGGTGGTGGCAGCACATCAGGCGAATCACATACACATACATATGGTGAGTGGGTAATTGAAAAGGAAGCAACAGAGACAGAGACAGGCCTTAAGAGCCGTACATGTTCAGTATGTGGAGATAAGCAGATAGAAGTTATTCCTAAGAAGGGTTCAACAGATACACCAGATGTACCAGCCCCATCAGAGGGAAGCTATGTACAGAACTTCACAGCAGATGGAAAGACAAGTAATTTCTATGCAATAACAGGTAATCTTGCAACTAATAAGGGCACAGTAACATATAATGGACTTACACTTACACAGTGTCTCAAGATAGAATCAGCAACAAATATTAAGTTTACTGCTACAGCAAAGGGTAAACTTACACTTGTATTTGCAGAAGCAAGTAAGTCTATAAAGGTAAATGGTACAAAGTATGCATCTGATTCAAATGGTATTGTATCAGTAGATGTTAACGCTGGAAGTGTAGAGATAACAAAGGGAGATACAATGAATCTCTTCTATATGGTATATACACCAGAGAGCACAGGGGAAGATACACATACACATAGTTATGTATCAAAGGTAACAAAGGAAGCAACATGTACAGAGGATGGAGAGATTACATATACATGTACATCTACAACAGGAACATGTGACAAGCCTTCTTACACAGAAGCAATTAAAGCAACAGGACATAAGTACAGCACAGAGTGGACAATTGATGTAGCTCCAACAGATACAACACCAGGAAGCAAGAGCCATCATTGTACAGTATGTGATGCAAAGACAGATGTAACAGAGATTCCAGCAACAGGAACACCAGAAGAGCCATTAGCAATAAGTGTTACAA
>CDZW01010877.1_pt1 | contig 10705 bp, 6 predicted proteins | sample 557511 | NCBI WGS metagenome assembly CDZW01 (sample SAMEA3182067, study PRJEB8094) | gut metagenome | biome: human; feature: gut; material: Stool; isolation source: human stools | place: Canada | collected 2013-03-05 | reverse complement strand
CTCACCAGCAGGTTCTTGGTGCCCAGCACGTTGTTCTTGACCGCCTCGGCGGGGCTGACCTCCATCAGCGGCACATGCTTGTGGGCCGCCGCGTGGAACACCACCGTGGGGTGGTAGGTCTCAAACACCTCGTCCAGCCGCTTTTTGTCCCGGATGGAGCCGATGAGCACGGTCACCGGGATATCCCGGCCATACTTCTGCTGCAGTTCCATCTGCAGCTCGTAGGCGCAGTTCTCGTAGATGTCAAAGATGAGCAGCTTGCCCGGGTGGAACCGCATCACCTGCCGGCACAGCTCCGAGCCGATGGAGCCGCCGCCGCCCGTCACCAGCACCGTTTTGCCGGTGAGGTAGCCGGAGATCTTCTCCATGTCCAGCGTCACCTCGTCGCGGGACAAAAAGTCCGCCGGGTTCAGCTCCCGGAAGGCCCCCTGCTGGGGTGCACCGCTGCCCACCAGCTGGGGGTCACTGAGCATCTGCACCGCGCAGTGGGTGCTCACGCACAGGTCGATGACGTGGTTCAGGCGGCTGCCCTTCAGGGTGGGGATGGCCACCAGGATGGTGTGGATGCCGTAGCGCTTGCACAGCTCCGGGATCTGCTCCAGCGTGCCCTTGACCGGCACGCCGTGGATGGTCTGGTGGAGCTTGGCGGGGTCATCGTCCACGGCCAGCACCGGGCGGCCATACTGCTTGTTGGTCTTGCACACGTTGATGGCCCAGGCCCCGGCCTCGCCCGCGCCCACGATCATCACGGGGCGGTTGGGGTCGCGGCTGGCCACGCCGCGCAGGCGTTCGCCCAGCGGGTGGTTCAAAAACAGCCGCCATGCCAAACGGCTGCCGCCCACCAGCAGCAGGATGAGCACCGCCGCCATGCAGTTGGCCGAGTTGAACAGCACACCGTGGATGCACCGCCGGTTGACCACATACACGATGCCGGTGGGCACCGCCACTATGACCGCAAGGCGCAGCAGGTCGCGCTCGCCCGCGTACTTCCACAGCACCGAGTACAGCCCGCCCAGCAGGAAGCTGGCCACATACACCGCCACGATCCAGGGCAGGTTATGGTACAGGATGGCAAGGTTGTGGGGCCACCAGGCGGCTTCCACCGCACCGTCGGCCCGCAGCAGCAGCGCAAAATAAAAACTGAACGCCACGATGGCGGCATCCAGTGCCGCCAGCACAGCGCGGCGCAGGTAGACCCGCGCTCTGGTCTCTTTGGGTTTCTCGTTCACGAAAGGTTCCTCTTTTGTTCCGGGGAGCGGGCAGTGCCCGCCGCCATTTTGCAGGCCGCGGCAGTCCCGGCGGCCTTATCCTATATATTATACACAGAATGCGGTGCTCTGTCCAGAAATTTGTGGAGAGAGGTCGCTCCGCTGCGCATGGACCGCAGGCCAACAGCAGCAAATGCAGCTGCCCGGAACGGTCCCTCCCGTGAAAAAGCAACTCTGGAAAATCCGCAGATTTTCCAGAGTTGCAAATCTAAAAATAATTCTTCCGCTGCGATTGCCAGAGCAAAGCGGAGGCAATTCTAAATCGTCTTTTCCCGCACAGAGGGTGGCCGCGTAGGGCAGGTCTGATGCTTTTTGCAAGATGCATCGCCGCCGGGGTCGCTCCGCTGGGCCAGAGGGTGAGAGGGGTGTTTCGACTCCCCCCTCTCTCCCTCTGGACACCCCTCTCCCCGCAACGAGAAAGGGGCTGCTCGCCCCTTTCAGACCCCAAAGGGGTAGGCTCCAACCGAAAATACGGAAGATTCACGCCATTCGGCGTGAAGATCTTTTCACCGTATTTTCGGCTTCCGCCGATTGGAAAGGCCCCTCAGTCGCTGCGCGACAGCTCCCCGCAGGGGAGCGGGTTCCGTGAGATGGTGGCTGCCCGTAACGGCCCCTCCCGGTGAGATGCAACTTCAGCGTCAGATGCAATTTACCGTAACGGCCCCTCCCGTGAAAATGCAGTTCAGAAACGCCCGCAGGCGTTTCTGAACTGCCAATATAAAAATTTTATTTCCGCTAAATATGCCCAGAGCAACGCGGAGGGCATTCTAAATCGTCCCGCGCACCCTCTTCAGCTCTTCCCCCAGCCCCAGCGGCCATGCCGCCAGCAAAAACACCCCCGCCGTGGCACATCCGCCCGCGCCCAATGCCGCCAGCCGGGGCCAAAGATCCCCCGCAAGGGGCAGCGCCAGCGCCTGCCGCAGCCCGGTGCCCGCCGCCGCGGCCAGTGCCCCGGCCAGCGCCGGAGCGCCCAGCCACCGCCGGAAGGCGTGGGGCATCCCGCTGGAAAACAGCAGCCGCCCGGTGTTGGCCGCGCAGGTGTACAGGGTGGACAGCAGCATCACGGCCAGAAAGCCCCGCATGCCGTACCGGGGCAGCAGCACCGCCACCCCCGCCAGCCGCAGCACGGCGTCCCACACGCTGTAGCGGAAGGCGGCTTTCTGCTCCCCTACCCCCTTCATGGCACCGTCCACCATGCTTTCCAGATAGAGCAGCGGCAGCACCGGGGCCAGCACCTGCAAATAAAACCCCGCCTCGGCACTGCCGTACAGCAGCCCCGCTGCATCCGGACCCCAGCACCAGAACAGTGCCGCCGCCAGCGCCGAGAAGAACCCGGTGAGCCGCAGCATCCGGTCCAGCAGGGCGGTCAGGCGGGCGGTCTGGCCCAGCACATGGGCCTGGGTGATCTCCGGCATGAGCAGCACGGCCAGACTGCCCAGCAGCCCGAAGGGAAAGGTGAGCAGCGGCAGGGCCATGCCCTTGAGCACGCCGTATCGTTCCAGCGCCGCCGCCCGGCCCCCGGCCCCGGTCAGGTAGACGGCCAGGCAGGCGGGCACCAGCATGTTTTCCGCTGTGTGCAGCGCACTGGAAAGCACCCTGCCGCCCTCCACCGGCCACAGGATGTCCCACAGGCGGCGGGAGGCCTCCGGGGGCGTTTGCGCCCGCTTCCTGCCAAAGCACCGCCGGGCCTCGCCCCGGCAGAACAGGGCCATGAGGGTGCAGCTCACCGCCTCGCTCAGGGCGGTGGCCCCCAGCACCAGCGTGCAGCGCTCCCCGGCATCCCGGCCCGGTGTGGCGTACAGGGCCGCCGTCACCGCCCCGATGCGCACCGTCTGCTCGGCCAGCTGGCTGGCCACGTTGGGGCCAACCCGCCGCCGGGCCAGAAAGAACCCCCGCAGCACCGCCGACACGGCCATCCACGGCAGGCCCAGCGCCGACAGCCGCAGCGCGCCCGCCGCCCGCACATCCCCCAGCCACCATTTTGCCGCCAGCCCCGCAAGGCCCGCCTGTGCCGCCATGGCCAGCACCCCCAGCCCGGCCCCCAGCGCCAGCAGACGCCGCAGCATGCCCCGGGCCGACGCCGCGTCCCGGCTCAGCTCCTCGGTGAGCAGGCGGGTGGCCGCCACCGAGATGCCCGCCGTAGCCAGCGTGACGAACAGCCCGTACACCGCCAGCACCAGCTGGTACAGGCCCATGCCCTCGCCGCCCAGCGCGTTGGCCAGCCCGATGCGCAGCCCCAGCCCCGCCAGACGCAGCACTACGTCCGACCCGGTGAGCAGGGCCGCGTTCTTCCAGTAGTTTGGCCGGTATTTCTGCCCCATGCACACCCCTCCCGCCGGTTTTCTGCCCTGCTGCCAGCCTATGCGGCCCCGGCACAAAACATGAGCGGCGGCATGGGTTGTTTTGCCGCACTTTTTATGGTATAGTTAACAGTGGTCAGGCAGGGCACGCCCCTGCCCGCATATTGAGCAAGGAGGAAGCGCACAGCCCGGGTCCTGCCCCTGCCGTGCGCGACAAAGAGAATGAGCGAAGAATGCACCCATGACTGCTCCAATTGCAGTGCAGCCTGTTCTTCCCGCGATGCAGCGCCCCAGCACGACGCCCCCAACCCCAACAGCAGCGTCAAAAAAGTGATTGGCGTGGTGTCCGGCAAGGGCGGCGTGGGCAAGAGCATGACCAGCGCCCTGCTGGCCTGCGCCATGGCCCGCCGCGGCTACCACTGCGGCATCCTGGACGCCGACATCACCGGCCCGTCCATCCCCAAGCTGTTCGGCATCCATGGCCGCGCCATGGCCGACGAAAAGGGCTGCTGGCCCATCCAGAGCCGCATGGGCATTGACGTGATGAGCATCAACCTGCTGGTGGAAAACGAAGAGGACCCCGTGGTGTGGCGCGGCCCGGTCATTGCCGGGGCGGTCAAGCAGTTCTGGACCGACGTGGTCTGGAAGGACGTGGATTTCCTGTTCGTGGACATGCCCCCGGGCACCGGTGACGTGCCCCTGACCGTGTTCCAGAGCCTGCCCGTGGACGGCATCGTGGTGGTGGCAAGCCCCCAGGAGCTGGTGAGCATGATCGTGGCCAAGGCCGTGAACATGGCCGAGATGATGAAGGTGCCCATGCTGGGCATCGTGGAGAACATGAGCTACATCGTCTGCCCGGACTGCGGCAAGCACATCAACGTGTTCGGCAACAGCCATGTGGACGAGGTGGCGGCAAAGCACCATCTGCCCGTGCTGGCCAAGTGCCCCATCGACCCCCAGCTGGCCGAGCTGTCGGACGCCGGCATGATCGAGACCTACGGCGGCGAGTACCTGGAGGGTGCCGCCGACGCCTGCGAGAAGCTGCTGAAGAAGTGATCCCGCATCCCACGCGCCGGAACGTTGGTTCCGGTGCGTTTTTGTTTTAAAAGACATTCTTTTGCCGCTTTAAAAAACAAGGTTCTGCACCGGTTTTTGGTTTTATTTTTCGTTTTGTGAAGCGAGTTCAACTTTTCATCTGTTTTTTTGAAACATTTTCTGCTTTTTCGCTCTTGTAAATCCCCCGGCAAGGCTTTATAATAATAAAGCGTAAGCAGTCTGCACTGCGGACTGCCGGTGTAAGCGTGGAAATCCGGGGCCGCCCGGAGCCGGTGACGGTTCCCTGCACGCACTGCGGCGGGCAGAGCGGCCTCGTCTTTTTCAAAATTTATAGAGTAATTGGGAAAAAGGAGTATTCTATTATGCTGACGAATGAATACCTGAAGCGTGTGTACGACGGCCTGGCAAAGCGCAATGCCAACGAGCCGGAATTCCTGCAGGCTGTGCGTGAGGTGCTGGAGAGCATCCAGCCCGTGGTGGAAAAGCACCCCGAGTACGAGAAGGCCGCCCTCATCGAGCGTCTGGTAGAGCCGGAGCGCATCATCAGCTTCCGTGTGCCCTGGGTCGATGATCAGGGCAAGGTCCAGGTGAACCGTGGCTACCGTGTGCAGTTCAACAGCGCCATCGGCCCCTACAAGGGCGGCCTGCGCTTCCACCCCTCTGTGAACCAGGGCATCCTGAAGTTCCTGGGCTTTGAGCAGACCTTCAAGAACAGCCTCACCACCCTGCCCATGGGCGGCGGCAAGGGCGGCTCTGACTTCGACCCCCACGGCAAGAGCGACATGGAGGTCATGCGCTTCTGCCAGAGCTTCATGACCGAGCTGTACCGCCACATCGGCCAGTTCGTGGACTGCCCCGCCGGTGATATCGGTGTCGGCGGCCGCGAGGTCGGCTACATGTTCGGCCAGTACAAGCGCCTGACCAACAGCTTCCAGGGCGGCATGCTCACCGGCAAGGGCCTGACCTTCGGTGGTTCTCTGGCCCGCACCGAGGCTACCGGCTACGGCCTGTGCTACTTCACCGCCGAGGCCCTGAAGTGCATGCGCAGCGACAGCTTTGAGGGCAAGACCGTGGTCATCTCCGGCTCCGGCAACGTGGCCATCTACGCCTGCGAGAAGGCTACCCAGCTGGGTGCCAAGGTCGTGACCATGTCCGACTCCAACGGCTACGTCTACGACCCCAACGGCATCGACCTGGCCTACGTCAAGGACCTGAAGGAAGTGCGCCGCGGCCGCATCAAGGAGTACGCCGAGACCCACGCCGGTGCTACCTATGTGGCTGATTGCACCCAGGTGTGGACGGTTCCCTGCGACATCGCCCTGCCCTGCGCGACCCAGAACGAGATCAACAAGGAGTCCGCTGAGGCTCTGGTAAAGGGCGGCTGCACCGTGGTCTGCGAGGGCGCTAACATGCCCAGCACCCCGGAGGCCATTGAGGTCTACCTGTCCAACGGCATCCTGTACGGACCCGCCAAGGCTTCCAACGCCGGCGGCGTGGCTACCTCCGGCCTGGAGATGAGCCAGAACTCCGAGCGCCTGAGCTGGACCTTCGAGGAAGTGGATGCCAAGCTGAAGGGCATCATGGAGGGCATCTTCCACGCTTCCTACGACGCTTCTGTCGCTGCCGGTTCCGAGGGCAACCTGATGGTCGGTGCAAACTGCGCCGGCTTCCTGAAGGTCGCCACCGCCATGATGGCACAGGGCATCACCTACTAAGTCATACCGCATCTTCCAAGAGCCGCGCCCGCAGGGGTGCGGCTCTTTTTGGTATTTGACAAACCACGTTCCATCGTTTATACTGATGCTGACAGGAGGTGTGTCTTGTGAATTATACGGTTCCCTACAATGGCACGTTCTGCAGCCGGAAAAAGATCCAGAAGAAGCGCACGCCCTCCCGCGAAGCGCTGGAGATCCGGGACTACTGCCGTACACACACGTTCTCCGTGGAAGAAAAGGCCGACGGAGAGATCGTCGACCATGTGCACGAGGTCAACCGGAAATGCTGAACGTCCGACCCTATACCCCTGCGCTTCAGAAACTTGCAGCCAAGTTCGACTGCGGGAACTCCTACCTGAACCAGTTTCTGCACAGTCCGGATGCGCTGGATGCCGGGGTCGGCAAGACCTTTGTGTTTCTCACCGAAAATGCCGAGAGCATCGTCGGTTACTACAATCTCAGCTGCGGCTCGCTGGACGAGATCGAGGGGGATGTCCGCTACAAGATCGGCGGCACCATCCACATCGGTTATTTTGCCATTGACGAAAAATTCCAGCATCAGCTGCAGGCAACCACTCCCAACGGCATCCACCTGTACTGGGGCGATATCCTGTTGGAGGAATGCCTGAGCCGCATTGAAGCCATCCGCAGCCAGCAGGTGGGCGTGTCGTTCGTCACACTGGCCTCCTCCGAGGCAGGCGAACGCCTGTACCGCCACCACGACTTCGAGGACCTGGACGCCGACATCACGTTCAGCCCTTCTCACGGGGAGGATAAATGCATCTGTCTCTATCTCCCGCTGGATTACTGACCCACACGACCAGAGCCGCGCCCGCAGGGGTGCGGCTCTTTTTGGGTATAACCCCGCCCCGCTCTGCCCACACTGGCAGTATCTCATGGCAGAAAGGGAGCTTTGTATGGACGAGCAGATGTTTTGTTTTCAGTGTGAGCAGGCGGCGGGCTGCACCGCCTGCACCGGCGCAGCGGGGGTGTGCGGCAAGTCGGCCGAGACAGCCGCCGCACAGGACCGGCTCACCGGGGCGCTCATCGCGTTTGCCGGGCAGCTCATCGCGGCGGGGCGCGGCCCGGCCCCGGAACAGGCCCGGCTGCTGATGCAGGGGCTGTTCACCACCATTACCAACGTGAACTTTGACCCCGCCGCCGTGGACGCGCTGACCCGCCGGGTGCACGACGCCAGCCCCGGCACCGGCCCGGACTACGACATGCAGGCCCTCTGGCGGGAACCGGACGCCGACCGGCGCAGCCTGAAATGCTTTGTGCTGTTCAGCCTGCGGGGCATGGCCGCCTACAACTACCACGCCCGGGTGCTGGGCCGCATCGACCCGGAGCTGGACCGGTTCTTCTGCACCGCCCTACAGGCCGTGGGCGACCCCGGCCAGACCACCGACGCCCTGTGGCAGCTGGTGCAGGCCACAGGAGAAGCCAGCTACCGCTGCATGGAGCTGCTGGACGCGGCCAACACCGGCGCGTTTGGCGATCCGGAACCGGTGCAGGTGCCCCTGACCATTGAAAAGGGGCCGTTCATCGTGATTTCCGGCCACGACCTCTACGACGCACAGCAGCTGCTGGAGCAGACCGCAGGCCGGGGCGTCAACGTCTACACCCACTCGGAGATGCTGCCCGCCCACGGCTACCCGGAGCTGAAGCGCCGCTACCCCCACCTCAAGGGCAACTTTGGCACCGCATGGCAGAACCAGCAGCGGGAGTTCGAGGACATCCCCGCGCCCATCCTGTTCACCACCAACTGCATCATGCCCCTGCGCGCCAGCTACGCCGACCGGGTGTTCACCACCTCGGTGGTGGCTTACCCCGGCGTGCCCCACATCGACGAAGGGCGCGACTTTTCCCCGGTGATCGAAAAGGCGCTGGAGCTGGGCGGCTACGCGCAGGACACCCTGCTGCCCGGCCTGAACGGCGGCTCCACGGTGACCACCGGTTTTGCCCGCACCGCCGTGCTGCAGCACGCGGACGAGATCGTGCAGGCGGTGCGGGACGGCAAGCTGCGGCACTTCTTTCTGGTGGGCGGCTGCGACGGCACCCGGCCCAGCCGCCGCTACTACACCGAGTTTGCCCGCCTTACCCCGCCCGACACCATCCTGCTGACCCTGGCCTGCGGCAAGTTCCGCCTGAACGACCTGCCCCTTGGCACCGTGCCGGGCACCGGCCTGCCCCGCATCCTGGACGTGGGCCAGTGCAACGACGCCTACAGCGCCATCCGCATCGCATTGGCGCTGGCCGACGCCTTTGGCTGCGGCGTCAACGACCTGCCCCTCTCGCTGGTGCTGTGCTGGTTTGAGCAGAAGGCCGTGTGCATCCTCATCGCGCTGCTGGCGCTGGGCATCCGGAACATCCGGCTGGGGCCTACCCTGCCCCCGTTCCTCTCGCCGGGGGTGGTGCGCACCCTGCAGGAACGGTACGGCCTCAAGCCCATTGCCACCCCGGAAGCCGACCTGCGGGCCATTCTGGGCGGGTGAGGTTTCGTTTGGTTATTTTGCAACAAACCCGCAATTTAAAATTAGCGATTCTGCCCAAGGAATTTTTCCGGTTTTTATTCACTCCACCAAAAAATGGCGGTGGGGCTTGCATTTCATCCCCGCCATGCATATTATAATAGTAGGAATTCTTATGAAAGGGGGACAAGGCTATGAAGTACAGAATGTTTGCGCTCTCGCTGGCACTGGGTGCCCTGCTTTGTCTCGCCCCGTCGGCCGCCGCGCTGGAACCCCAGCCGGAGGTCCCCGCGCCGGACGCCGCTGAGCCCGCCGGGCAGGCCCTGACCGAAGAAGTAACCAAAGAAGTGACTGTGACCGTGGAGGTGCCCATCCTGCCGGAGAAGCCGCCCATCCAGATCAGCTACACCACCCCGGAAGAGATCGGGTTTGCCTGGGAGGAGGATGGCCTGGAGCTGGAAGTGGCCGAGGTACTGCCGGTGGAAGAGATCTCTCTGACCCCGGACCCCGACGCAGACGCCTCCGCTCCGGAAGCCCCGGCTGACTCTGACGACACCAACGGCACCGAAGCTGCCGCCGCATCCGACGCCCCGGCGCAGGCTCCCCACACGGAAGCGCCCGCCGCCGCACAGCCCGCTGCCGCACAGCCCGCTGCCCCGGCAGTGCCCACCCTGCCCCAGACCGGCACCACCGGCTGGGCCGCCGCCGCACTGGCTGCCTTTGGCACCGGCCTGCTGGCCGCCGGGCAGTGCCTGACCTGCAAAGCAAAGCGTTCCTGAGTTCTGAGTGTTCCGCATCACTCAGGGCAAATTCCTCCAAACCGCCGTACCCGCGTGCACAACGCCGGGTGCGGCGGTTTCTTGTTTTCCTCCGCACAAACGCAGAAGCGGGAGCCCGGAAAGGCTCCCGCTTCTGCTTGTTTAGGATAGGAAAGAGAATGGCTTGATCAGAGGTTGGTGTAGCCCATCAGGTAGCGGTCCACGGCGGCGGCGCAGTCGCGGCCCTCGCGCAGACCCCACACCACAAGGCTCTGGCCCCGGCGCATGTCGCCGCAGACGAATACCTTGTCCACGTTGGTCTTGAAGTTCTGGTCGGCTACATTGCCGCGGGGGGTGCGGTCCACGCCAAAGGCGTCGGCCACATAGCTCTCGCAGCCGGTAAAGCCTGCGGCGATGAACGCCAGCTGGCAGTCGTAGGTGAATTCTTCGCCGGTGGGCACCATCCTGGTGCGGCCGGTCTCCGGGTCGCGCTCCGGCTTCAGATAACTGATGACCGCGCCGGTCAGGTTGCCGGCATCGTCTTTCAGGAACTCCTTCACGGTGGTCTGGTAGATGCGCGGGTCCTTGTTGAACTTGGCAAGGCACTCGGTCTGGCCGTAGTCCACCTTCAGCACACGGGGCCACTCCGGCCAGGGGTTGGAGGCCGCGCGCTCCTTGGGCGGCTGAGGCATCATTTCCAGAGCCACCAGGTCGGTGCAGCCCTGCCGCAGAGCGGTGCCCTGGCAGTCGTTGCCAGTGTCGCCGCCGCCGATGACCAGCACGTTCTTGCCCTTGGCGTCGATGGCCTTGCCGTCGGCAAATTTGCTGTCCAGCAGGCTCCTGGTCACGCTGGTGAGGTAGTCCACCGCAAAGTGGACGCCGTTGGCGTCCCGGCCGGGCACGTTCAGGTCGCGGGCCTGCTTGGCACCGCAGCACAGCACCACGGCGTCGTAGCTGCTCAGCAGCTCTTCGGCGGCAAGGATGCCGCCCACATCCATGTTGGTGCGGAACTCCACGCCCTCGGCCTGCATGAGTTTGATGCGGCGCTCGATGACCGATTTGTCCAGCTTCATGTTGGGGATGCCGTACATCAGCAGGCCGCCCACCCGGTCGGCGCGCTCGAATACGGTCACGGCG
>CDZW01035897.1_pt1 | contig 10712 bp, 7 predicted proteins | sample 557511 | NCBI WGS metagenome assembly CDZW01 (sample SAMEA3182067, study PRJEB8094) | gut metagenome | biome: human; feature: gut; material: Stool; isolation source: human stools | place: Canada | collected 2013-03-05 | reverse complement strand
AATTTCAAACTTGCAATTTTCTTGATTTTCCTCTTGCATTTTTCCATCATCGTGCTATACTGACTACATTATTGCACGGGCCGCCTGTGCCCGACACTCTGATTTCCCGAAAGGGGTGCTATCCTATGATCAAGCTGCACGATCTTCCCGTCCTCTGGACCGGCGGTGCCGTCCGTGAGGCCACACCCGCCATGGCGGCAGCCCGGGAGAAGACCATGGCCTGCCGCATCCTCCGCGCCCACAACAGGGACAACGGCGACGGCCTGCTGCACCTGACGTTCGACAGTCTCATCTCCCACGATATCACCTATGTGGGCGTCATCCAGACCGCCAAGGCCAGCGGTCTGACGGAGTTCCCGGTGCCCTACGTGCTCACCAACTGCCACAACAGCCTGTGCGCCGTGGGCGGCACCATCAACGCCGATGACCACGCCTTCGGTCTGTCCGCCGCGGTGAAATACGGCGGCGACTATGTGCCCGCCAACCAGGCGGTCATCCACCAGTATGCCCGGGAAATGCTGGCCGGCTGCGGCAAAATGGTTCTCGGTTCCGACAGCCACACCCGCTACGGCGCGCTGGGCACCCTGGGCGTAGGCGAGGGCGGCGGCGAGATCGTCAAGCAGCTGCTGCGTAACACCTACGACCTGGCAGCGCCCCAGGTGATCCTGGTGCACGTCACCGACAGACCCCGCCACGGCGTGGGCCCCCACGATGTGGCCATCGCCCTGTGCGGCGCTGTGTATAAAAACGGCTTTGTGAAAAACAAGGTGCTGGAGTTCGTGGGGGATGGCATCGGCCGTCTCAGCATGGACTACCGCATCGGCATCGACGTCATGACCACCGAAACAGCCTGCCTGACCTCCATCTGGGAGACGGACGGCGCCGTGCGGGACTATCTGGCGCTGCACGGCCGGGCGGGGGACTATGCACCCCTGCATCCCGAGGACGGCGCGTACTATGACGGCCTTATCGAGCTGGACCTGTCCGCCATCGAGCCCATGGCCGCCCTGCCCTTCCACCCCTCCGAGGCGGTGACGCTGCGGGAACTGATCGCCGACCCCGGCGACATCCTGCGTGAGGTAGAGAAGCGGGCCGCCGACCAGTTCGGCGGCAAGGTGCAGCTGCATCTCACCGACAAGGTAAAAGGCGGCAAGCTCCATGTAGAGCAGGGCGTCATCGCCGGATGCGCCGGCGGCCTGTATGACAACATCGCCGAGGCGGCTGCCATTCTGGACGGCTGCGATGTGGGCAGCGGGAATTTTGACTTCTCCGTGTATCCCCCCTCCGTCCCCGTGGAGCTGGAGCTGGTGGAAAACGGCGTGTCCGCCCGGCTGCTGCGCGCCGGCGCCGTGTGCAAGCCCTGCTTCTGCGGCCCCTGCTTCGGCGCAGGCGATGCGCCCGCCAACGATGCCCTATCCATCCGTCACACCACCCGGAATTTCCCCAACCGCGAGGGCTCCAAGCCCGGCGACGGCCAGCTGTCCGGCGTGATCCTCATGGACGCCCGCTCCATTGCCGCCACCGCGCGGAATCACGGCGTGCTCACCTCTGCGGCGGATGTGGACTACGACGCTCCCTCTCCCGCGGAGCGCCGGTTCGACGCCTCCGTGTACGACAAGCGGGTCTACCGCGGCTTCGGCCACCCCCAGCCGGACGCCCCGCTGCAATACGGTCCCAACATCGCCGAATGGCCCGCCATCCCCGCCCTATCCGATGATCTGCTCCTACAGGTGGCCTCCGTTCTGCGGGATGAGGTCACCACCACAGACGAGCTCATCCCCTCCGGCGAGACGTCCTCCTACCGTTCCAACCCCATGAAGCTGGCGCAGTTCACCCTGTCCCGCCGCGACCCGGACTACGTGCCCCGGGCCAAGGCCGCGGCGGCGCTGGAAAGCGCCCGGGCCGCAGGTGAGGTACCGGCGGCGCTGGCAGATACGCTGCACGCATTGGGTCTGGATACACACAACCTCTCCCGGCTGCACATCGGCTCCGTTATCTTTGCCAACAAGCCCGGCGACGGCTCTGCCCGGGAGCAGGCGGCCTCCTGTCAGCGGGTGCTGGGCGGCAGCGCCAACATCTGCTACGAATTCGCCACCAAGCGCTATCGCTCCAACTGCGTCAACTGGGGCCTGCTGCCTTTTACACTGGCGGCGGACGACAGCTTTGACGGCGCACCCGGCGACTTTATCTACGTCCCGGAGGTGCGGGAGAAGGTGGCCCGGGGCGACGAGGAATTTCCCGCAGTACTGCTGCATGACGGCAGGAAAACGGACCTCCTCCTCTATCTGAAAAACACCAACGCGGAGGAGCGCGAGCTGCTGCTGCGCGGGTGCCTCATCAACTATTACGCGGCAAAGGCGGTGAACTGAATGGAAAAGATCAAAATGCCCGTCCCCATCGCCGAACTGGACGGCGATGAGATGACCCATGTGCTGTGGGGCATGATAAAGGACACACTTATTAAGCCCTTCGTGGACCTGAACACCGAATACTACGACCTGTCCCTGCCCCACCGGGAGGAGACGGCAGATGCCGTCACCGCACAGGCAGCGGAGGCCATCAAGCGCCTGAAGATCGGCGTGAAGTGCGCCACCATCACCCCCAACCTGCAGCGGCAGGAGGAGTACGGCCTGACCCAGCTGTGGAAATCCCCCAACGCCACCATCCGGGCGGCGCTGGACGGCACCGTGTTCCGCGCACCCATCCTGCTGAAGCGGGTCAAGCCTGTGGTGACCTGCTGGGAGAAGCCTGTCACCATCGCCCGCCACGCCTACGGCGACCTGTACAAGGCGGTGGAATACCGTGTCCCCGGTGCAGGCAAAGCCGAGCTGGTGTTCACCGATGAAAGCGGCCGGGAGCTGAGCCGCCAGACGGTATTCGACTTCAAGGGCCCCGGCGTGGTGCAGGCCATGCACAACCGGGACGCCTCCATCCTCTCTTTCGCCCGCTGCTGCTTCACCTACGCCCTGTCCGTGGGGCAGGATGTGTGGTTCGGCGCCAAGGACACCATCTCCAAGGACTATGACCAGACCTTCAAGCTGCTGTTCCAGCAGGTCTATGAAGAGGAATTCAAGGCCGCCTTTGAACAGGCAGGTCTTCACTACCGCTATGCGCTCATCGACGATATCGCGGCCAAGGTCCTCCGCAGCAAGGGCGGCATCGTCTGGGCCTGCAAGAACTACGACGGCGACGTGATGAGCGACCTGGTCGCTGCGGCCTCCGGCTCTTTACCCATGATGACCAGCGTGCTGGTGTCTCCGGACGGCTGCTTCGAGTATGAGGCCGCCCACGGCACCGTCACCGACCACTTCTACCGCTGGCGGAAGGGAGAAAAGGTATCCACCAACCCCCTGGCCACCATGTTCGCCTGGGCCGGCGCCCTGCGGAAGCGGGGTGAGCTGGACGGCAACGCCGACCTGGTGCGCTTTGCCGGCTGCCTGGAGCAGGCGGGGCTGGATATATTCGAGGCCGGCCACTTTACCGAGGATCTGACCATGCTGTGCGACCCGTCGGAATACACCGACAAGCCGGACAACGACACGCTGCTGGGCCTGATCCGCGCGCGGCTGGAAGCGCTGCTGACAGAGTAACATGACTGTGCCGCGGACATGACGTCCGCGGCACTTTTCCCTACGGTCATATTGACATATCCCCTACACATCTGTATAATAAAACATAACCAAAAATACAGGGAGGTTCTATCACAGGATGGACACAGCCGGCAGCGACTCTTGCCCTGAACGAGATCAGAACAACAGAGAATGACGTGAGACATGACCTGTGCGCGAGGCACACAGGCCGTGTCTTTTGCGCTTTTTACATCGCGCAAAAAGCGAGAGGAGGCGCTCCGCAAAAGCAGCGGAGCCCGGGAAAGGAGACAGAATTTGGATACCTCAATAGGTTGGTTATTGCTTTTACAGGTGGTGCTTATCGCCCTGAACGCCGTGTTCGCCTGCGCGGAGATCGCCGTACTTTCGGTGAATGAGGTGAAGCTGAGCAAAATGGTGTCGGAGGGCAGCCGGAAGGCCAAGCGGCTCAGCCGGCTGACGGCCCAGCCGGCCAGGTTCCTGGCCACTATTCAAGTGGCCATCACCCTGGCGGGCTTTCTGGGCAGCGCCTTCGCGGCGGAGAATTTCTCCGACCCGCTGGTGGACTGGCTGGTGGGGCTGGGCGTAACGATTCCCCCCGCCACGCTGAACACCCTCGCCGTGATCCTGATCACGCTGATCCTGTCCTTCTTCACGCTGGTGTTCGGCGAGCTGGTTCCCAAGCGGATCGCCATGAAGCAGTCGGAGAAGGTAGCGCTGAACATCTCCGGGCTCATCACTGTCATCTCCAAGCTGTTCGCGCCCATCGTGTGGCTGCTGAGCGCGTCTACCAACGGCATACTGCGGCTGCTGGGCATTGATCCCAACGAGGCCGAGGAGCAGGTGGGCGAGGAGGACATCCGCATGATGGTGGACGCCAGCAGCGAGCACGGCGGCATCGACCATGAGGAAAAGGAGTTCATCCAGAACGTCTTTGAGTTTGACGACCTGACCGCCGAAGAGATCGCCACCCACCGCACGGATGTGGATCTGCTGTGGCTGGACGACACCATGGACGATTGGGCCGAGACCATCCACAACACGCGGCACACCCGCTACCCCGTGTGCGAGGACAGTGCGGACAATGTGGTGGGCATTCTGAACGCCAAGGAGTACTTCCGTCTGGCGGATAAGAGCCGGGAGAGCGTAATGGCCGGCGCCGTCCGCACGCCGTACTTCGTGCCGGAGACCATTAAGGCCGACGCCCTGTTCCGCAACATGAAGCGTACCGGCAACCCGCTGGCCGTGGTGCTGGACGAGTACGGCGGCATGGTGGGCATCGTGACGCTGAACGACCTGGTTGAGGAGCTGGTGGGCGACCTGGGCAGCGACGACAGCAACATCCCGGACGATGATGAGCCCCGCATCGAAAAGCGGGAGGATGGCTCCCTGGCCATCACCGGCAACGTAGAGCTGGACGATCTGGAGGACGCACTTGGCATCGAGCTGGACCAGGAGGAGCATGACACCCTGACCGGCCTGGTGTTCGACGCGCTGGGCATGATACCCGACGACGGCCCGCAGGACATTACGCTGGAGGCTGAGGGGATGCGGATCCATGTGACCTCCATTCTGGACCATCAGGTGAATGCGGCGGAGGTAACGCTGCTGCCTCAAACAGAGGACGCGGACGAGGCGAAAGAATAAAAAAGCAAAAAGGAGCACCCGGCCGGGTGCTCCTTTTTTATCACAGCTTACTCGCCCATATCACATGATCGCGGTCAGTTGGCCTTGTGCTCCTGCTTGTGCTCCTGCTTGGGCTCCTGCTTGGCCGGGCCGGAGAACGCCTTGATCTCCACGCCGCCGCGGATGACCGCGCCCTTGACCACCGCCAGAGTGCCCGTCACCAGGCCGCCGCTGATCTGCGCCTTCTCCTCCAGGGTAGTGCCGCCGGTGATCTCCAGATCGCCGTTGACCTTACCGGCGCACAGCAGCTCCTTGGCGTTGATGTTACCCGTCACCTGAGAATCCTCGCTGACGGTAACGGTGCCCGTGACCTTTACATCACCGGTCAGCGTACAGCCGATGAGGTTCAGGCTGCCGGCGGTGATATTGCTCTGGATGACCGAGCGCAGCGTCACCGTGCCGGTGGTAATGACCTCGCCCTTGAATGCCCCGGCGATCTCCACATCGCCGTCAGAGCGCAGTGTGCCCTCCAGCGAAGTGCCCGCGGCCAGATAGCTGGCGGCCTTGGCCTTCACCACAGGCTGTGCCGGTGCCTGCACCGGCGCGATCTTCACAGGCTCCGGCTTTGCGACAGGCTTTTTTCCGCCGGCGGCCAGCACCTTGTCATCCTCGCTGCCCACGCCGAACAGTTCAAACATCGTCCGTTTCATTTCATCGCGCATAGCAATACCCTCCCAATGGTTTTTGTTGCTTCTCTTTCCTGCTCATCTATATATGTACCCGGCCGGGGACCTTCGCGGCCTCCTCATAGTGGAAGCCCATCAGCCGCCCGGGAATATAGATCCATGGCCGATGCAGTGTCTCGTTATAGTTGCCGGCGGCCTGCCGGTAAATGCTCTCGCTGCGCCGCAGGACCTCCGTCACATCAGCATTGCCCGCAGCCTCTGCCGCCCGCTTTTCAAAAGCGGCCAGCTGGCACCGGGCGCTCTCTACCATGCTCCGGTGCTGACGCAGCAGACGGCGGACCTCCCAGAACCACAGGGCGACAAGCGCTGAAGTGCTGGCGATCGCCACGAGCCAGATGACCCATTTCATACGCAAACGCCCCCTTCCGCAGGGCACAGCGACCCCTGCTGTGGATATCGTAACAGATACGGGAAGGATTGCGTCCGCGTATGCCGCGAAATGCACATACACGTCCGCGAAATGTAAAATTTGCGGTGACAATTCCATTTTCTTATGATAAAATAAAGCCGCGTGAAGCACAAGAAAAGCACAAGGAGGCGGCGCCATGTATATCGCAGTATGTGATGATCAGATCGAGGAGCTGGAAAAGCTCACGGCGCTTTTGCAGGCCTGGCAGTCTGACCGGCGCTCCGATGTCCGCTTTCAGACCTTCCGCAGCGGCGGCCAGCTGCTGGACGCTGCCCGCGCCGAGCGCTTCACCCTGTACCTGCTGGACGTGCTGATGCCCGGCATGACCGGCATGGACGCCGCACGGGAGATCCGTTCCTTCGACGCGGCGGCGGACATCATCTTTCTCACCACCTCTCCCGGCTTCGCCTACGAAAGCTACGGCGTCCGGGCGGCGGAGTATCTGCTCAAGCCCATCAATGCCAAGCTGCTCTATCCGGTGCTGGACAAGCTGTATCTGCGGGACCAGAAGCCGCAGGACGGCCTGACCGTCAAGTCCAACGGCATGCTGGTGCGTCTGCCCTTTTCCCATCTGAGCTATGTGGAGGTCAACGGCAAACACCTGTTCTTCAACATGGCCGACGGCACTGTTCACGAGGTAGCGGCCTCCATGCGCGAGTATGAAGGGGCGCTGCTGGCCCGCCCGGAGTTCATGCGGGTCCACCGGTCCTACATCGTCAATATGCTCCAGGCCGAAAAGCTCTCCCCCGCCGGGGTCATCACCTTCAGCGGCCATAACGTGCCCGTGTCCCGCCTGCTGTACGGCCAGCTGCAAAAGGACTATCTGGCCCTGCTGTTTTCCGGGAGGGACGCATAATATGTTTGATTTATCTATGCAGTCCGCGCTGGATATATTCTGCTATGTGCTGGTGCTGATCTATGGACTGGCGCTCAGCGCGGATCTCTCCACCGGCGGCTATGTCTCCCGGCAGCAGAAGTACCTGCTGACGCTGCTGTGCCTGCTGTTCCTGCTGATGCAGGGACTGGGGCTGGTGCTTTTGGGCGAACGAGCGGTAAAGCAGCTCTACCCGCTGGTCACCCATGTGCCGTTGGTGCTAATCCTGATTTTGTTTATGAAAAAATCGGTGGGCGTAGCCATTGTCAGCACCTGCACCGCGTATCTGTGCTGCCAGCCGCCCCGCTGGGGACGCATCGCCGTGGAGGCGCTGACGCAGAGCACGCTGGCCGCCGAGCTGGTCTATATCCTGCTGATGCCGGTGATGTATTATCTCCTGCGCCGCTTTTTCGTGGCCGCGGCCTATAACACCATGACCTCCTCAACGGCGGCGCTGCTGCTGTTCGGCAGCCTGCCCGTCACCTATTATATTTTCGACTATGCCACCACGATCTACTCCGATGCACTCTATTCCGGCATTCAGGCGCTGAATGAATTTCTGCCCACAGTGCTGATAACATTCTATGTACTGTTTCTGCCCGCCTTTCACCTGCAGTCACAGCGGCGCGCCGACGCGGAGATGCAGCGCTCCATGCTGGAGGCGGAGCTGGAGCAGTCCCAGTCCGAGATGGACTCCCTTCACCGGCTGGAGACCCAGACCGCCGTCTATCAGCACGATATGCGCCACCACCTGAATATGCTGGACGGTCTGCTGTCCGCGGGACGGCCGGACGAGGCGACAGCGTATATCAAAAATGTCCAGGCGGATATCGAGGCCATCACGCCCCGCCGCTTCTGCGAAAACCATCTGGTGAACCTGCTGTGCTCCTCCTTCACCGACAAAGCCCAGCGGCAGGGCGCCGTGCTGACCGTGGATGCCTCACTGCCCAACGATGTAGCCATTTCGGACACGGAGCTGTGCTCCCTGCTGAGCAACGGTCTGGAAAACGCCCTGCACGCCGTGGCGGACCTGCCCGCCGACCGGAAGCAGATCTCCCTGTACTGCGGTGTGCGGCAGAACAAGCTTCTCATCGAGATACGCAATCCCTGCGCCGGACCGATAGCCATGCGGGACGGCCTGCCTGTCAGTGACCGGGAAGGGCACGGCTACGGATGCCGCAGCATCCAGGCCATCGCCCAGCGCAACGGCGGGCTGTGCGTGTTTTCCGCCCAGCAGGGCCAGTTTCTGCTGCAGATCATGCTTCCGGTGCTGGAGACGTAAGAAATCTTTTGTTTGAAGGAGCCGCCTTGGGCGGCTTCTTTCTTTTTATCCGATATTCTCGATATACTATCACGCCTTGGACAAAATGCGGCGGTTCTCACCTTGTTTTTCCGTCGTTCCCGTGCTATAATTTCTGCAAATACCAGAGATAAGCCCGGCCGGGCGCAAAGGAGAGATACACTATGGCGACATTTACCGTGAACGGCAAGTCCGTCACTGTGGAAAAGAACCAGAAACTCATCCGCTTTCTGCGGGACGAGCTGCACCTGACCTCCGTAAAGGACGGATGCAGCGAGGGTGCCTGCGGCACCTGCCACGTCCTCATCGACGGCAAGCCCACCAAGGCCTGCATCCCCCAGACGGACAAGCTGGAGGGCAAGACCATCCTCACGGTAGAGGGGCTCAGCGACTGGGAAAAGCAGGTCTACACCTTCGCCTTCGGCGAGGCCGGCGCGGTGCAGTGCGGCTTCTGCATTCCCGGCATGGTCATCTCTGCCAAGGGGCTGCTGGACGTGAACCCCGATCCCACCCGCGAGGAGGCCGCCTTCGCCATCCGCAACAATATCTGCCGCTGCACCGGTTACGTGAAGATCATCGACGGCATCCTGCTGGCGGCTAAGATATTCCGCAAAGGCAAGCTGCCCGCCCCCTCCGCCGACGACTGGCAGATGGGCAGCCGCGTCCACCGACTGGACGTGGAGGAAAAGGTCCTGGGCTATGGCCAGTATCCCGATGACATTTATGTGGACGGTATGTGCTACGGCGGTGCGGTCCGCAGCCAGTATGCCCGCGCCCGCGTTCTCTCCATCGACACCAGCGAAGCTGAAGCGCTGCCCGGCGTGATCTGCGTGGCCACGCAGAAGGATATCCCCGGCAAGGTCAACGTGGGCCATCTGAAGAAGGACCAGCCCACCCTGATCGGCGTGGGCGAGCTGGTACACTACCTGGGCGACAGTGTGGCACTGGTCTGCGCCGTGGATCAGGAGACGGTGGAGGCCGCCAAGAAGCTGGTGAAGGTGGAGTACGAAGTCCTGCCCGCCGTCCACAACCCCACCGAGGCCGCCGCCCCCGGCGCGCCGCTGGTGTTCGACGAGGAGGAGAGCAACGTCCAGGCCTACAAGCACGTCTCCCGCGGTGATGCCGAGGGTGCTATCAAAAACGCCAAATATGTGCTGACCCAGCATTTCTCCACCCCGTGGACGGAGCACGCCTTCCTGGAGCCGGAGTGCTGCGTGGCGCTGCCGCTGGACAACGGCGGCGTAAAGCTGCTGACCACTGACCAGAGTGCCCACACCACCATGCATGAGTGCGCGTCCATGCTGGGCGTGGACTACGACCACTGCCAGGTGCAGAACTGCCTGGTGGGCGGCGGCTTCGGCGGCAAGGAGGATATGTCCGTGCAGCACCACGCGGCGCTGCTGTGCTATCTGACAAAGCGCCCCGTCAAGTTCAAGCTCAGCCGCCAGGAGTCCATCCTCGTCCATCCCAAGCGCCACAGCATGGACATGGACTTCACCATGGGCTGCGACGAAAACGGCATCATTCAGGGTGTCAAGGCCAGCGTGGTGTCCGACACCGGCGCGTTTGCCTCTCTGGGCGGCCCCGTGCTGGAACGTGCCTGCACCCACGCCGCCGGCCCCTACGCCTACGAGAACTTCGAGATCGAGGGCCGCGCCTACTACACCAACAATCCCCCCGCCGGCGCCTTCCGGGGCTTCGGCGTCACCCAGACCTGCTTCTGCACCGAGACGCTGCTGAACCAGATGGCCGACCTGGTGGGCATCTCCCCCTGGGAGATCCGCTACCGCAACGCCATCCGCCCCGGCGGCGTGCTGCCCAACGGACAGATCGTGGACGAGTCCACCGGCCTTGTGGAAACGCTGGAGGCCATCAAGCCCGCCTATGACGAGGCGGTGAAAAACGGCGATCCGGTGGGTATCGCCTGCGCCATGAAGAACGCCGGCGTAGGCGTAGGCATTCCCGACTGGGGCCGCTGCAAGCTCATCGTGGAGGGCGACGGCAAGGTGCACATCTACTCCGGCGCCAGCTGCATCGGCCAGGGACTGGGCACCGTGCTGGTGCAGGTGGTGGTCACCAACACCGGGCTGCACCGGGACGATATCGTCTATGAGCGCAGCAATACCTGGATCGCGCCGGACTCCGGCGACACCTCCGGCTCCCGCCAGAC
>CDZW01022614.1_pt1 | contig 10901 bp, 8 predicted proteins | sample 557511 | NCBI WGS metagenome assembly CDZW01 (sample SAMEA3182067, study PRJEB8094) | gut metagenome | biome: human; feature: gut; material: Stool; isolation source: human stools | place: Canada | collected 2013-03-05 | reverse complement strand
AGCTTTTATATTATAGACAGGTTTTTCCAAACTTGCAAGAAATTCCATCGAAAAAATTCAAAATGTTTTATAGATTTTCTCTTTGAGCCGTGCATTTCCCCGTAACTTTTCTTGCACTCCGTGTTTTTTTGCGTTATACTGTATGTTGTAGTTATATTGTCCGGAGGAGCGCATGGAGCTGTCGGCCTTTGCAAAAACGAATACCGCCGCGCGTCTCCGCGCCGCCGCGAGCCGCGGCGCGCTGAGCCACGCGCTCATCCTCTCGGGAGCGGGCGACCGGAACGCCGCGGCGCATTACGCCGCTGCCGCGCTGGAGTGTACCGGTACGGACAAGCCCTGTCTGGTCTGCGCGTACTGCCGCAAGGTGCTCGCGGACATCCATCCCGACGTCCTCACCGTGCGCGACGACGAGCACGCCGAGCTGAGCGTGGACGTCATCCGCGGCGTGCGGACGGACGCCTTCATCCGCCCGAATGAGGGCGCGTGCAAGGTCTACATCTTCCCCGACTGCACGCGGCTGAACGAAAAGGATCAGAATGTGCTGCTCAAAACCGTGGAGGAGGGGCCGCCCTACGCCGCCTTTCTTTTCTGCGCGGAGAACGCAAGCGTTCTGCTGCCCACCATCCGCTCGCGCTGCGTGGAGGTCAAGCTCCCGCCCGCGGGGACCGTCGGCGAGGACGACGAGCGCACGCGCGAGCTGCTCCGCCTGATCGCCGAGGGCCGCGCCGCCGCGCGCGCCGCCTTTCTGCTGAAGCTGGAAACCGCCAAGGCGACCCGTGAGGAGCTTGCCGCGCTCTTTGAGGGCGCGCGCGTGATCCTCGCCGACGCGCTCTGCACGCTCTGCGGCGCGCCCCCCGCCGAGCCGCGCGACGAGCAGGCGCTGCGCGCCGTGCTCGGCTCCCGCTTGACAAAAGCACAGATCCTCGGCACAATAGAGCTGCTGGAGACCTATCGAAACCATTGTGAATATAATGTCGGCGTCGGCCCGCTGCTCGGCGGCCTCGCCGTTGAATTGGAGGAGATCCTTTGACTGAAGTGATTGGCGTCCGCTTTCGCGGCGGCTGCAAGGAGTATTATTTCGACCCGCACGGCATCGCCGTGGAGGCGGGTCAGTTCGTCATTGTCGAGACGGCGCAGGGCACCGAATACGCCCAGTGCCTGACCGGCAACCACGAGGTGGACGACGGCGCGGTCGTCCGTCCTCTGCGCGCTCTCGTGCGCATCGCGACGGAAAACGACCGCCGCACGATGGAGTACAACCGTCAGCGCGAGAAGGATGCCTTCGGCATCTGCCAGCGGAAGATCGCCGAGCGCGGGCTGGACATGAAGCTCGTGCGCGTGGAGTGCAGCTTTGACGGCAGCAAGATCGTGTTCTTCTTCACCTCCGAGGGGCGCGTGGACTTCCGCGAGCTCGTGCGCGACCTCGCGGGCGTGTTCCGCGCCCGCATCGAGCTGCGTCAGATCGGCGTGCGCGACGAGGCCAAAATGCTCGGCGGCCTCGGCATCTGCGGCCGTCCGTTCTGCTGCGCGCAGTTTTTGGACGATTTTGTGCCCGTGTCCATCAAGATGGCCAAGACACAGAATCTCAGCCTGAATCCTACGAAAATTTCCGGCGCGTGCGGCCGCCTCATGTGCTGCCTGAAGTACGAGCAGGCGGCCTATGAGGACGCCGTGAGGCGGATGCCCAAGAACGATTCCTTCGTTCTCACGCCCGACGGCCCCGGCAACGTCAGCGCCGTGAACCTCGTGCGCGAGATGGTCAGCGTCCGGCTGGACGACTCGTCCGAGGGGCAGAAGAGCTATCACGGCTGCGAGATCCGTGTGCTGCGCAACGGCAAGGGCTCGCGCGAGGGCATCGAGATCCCCGCCGAGCGCCCCGCCCGCTTCGTAAAGCAGGACGCGGAGAGCGAGCTGGATGCCGTTCCCTCGCCCGTGTTCCGCGCGCTGGAGCTCTCCGAGCCCGATGCTCCCGCTGTGCCGGAAACGTCTGCCGCCGAGGAGAGCGGTGAGAAGCGTGAGCGCCGTCGCCGCGGGGGACGCGGACGCGGTGGAGAGGGCCGCACCGAAGCAAAGCCGGAGGCCGCCGAGGGCGGCGGCAAGGAAAAGCGTCCCGAAAGGAACGCGGAAAGGCCCGCCGACAAGGTCGGCGAGTGCCGCAGGCCGACCGAGCGCCGGGAGGGTGAGAAAAAGTCTCCTGTCCCCTCTGCCGAAAGGAAGCCCGCCGAGGGCGGCGAGGGTGAAAAGAGCGCGCGCCGCCGGCATCATCGCGGCGGACGCGGACGCCGGGGCGGACGCGGCGGAAGCGGCGGCGGAGCACCGGGCGCAGCGCCGAGCGCGGAATAAAGTCAAGAAACGGGAGCCGCTTTTCCCTGCGGTTCCCGTTTTTTCGTGGGTTTTTCGCGCGGAGCGTGTATGATAGAGCAAACGGCTTTCACAGGGAGGTGGGCAGATGCACGAGCAGGAGGTCCTGGCGCTTCTCCGCGCCGGGGATGAACGCGGCGCGGAGGCGCTGCTGCGCCACTATGCGCCGCTGATGCGCTACATCATCGCACCCATCGTGCCGGACGCGCAGGACCGCGAGGAGTGCCTTTCCGACGCCGCGCTGCGCGTGTGGGAGAAATTCGGAACCTACGATCCCGCGCGTGGCTCGTGGACGGCATGGCTCACGGCGCTCACGCGCAACACCGCGCTCAACCGCGCGCGGAAAAAGTCCTGCGGCAGCGAGGAGCTTTCGGGCGACCTGCCCTCCGCCGAGCCGACGCCCGAGGAGCGGCTCTTGCAGCAGGAGCGCCGACAGGCGCTCGAGCGCGCGCTGACCGCGCTGCCGCAGCGGGACCGGCTGCTCTTTTACCGCAAGTATTACTACCGCCAGTCCACCGCGCAGATCGCCGCGGAGCTGGGAACGACGGAGCGCGCTGTGGAGGGGCGGCTCTACCGCATCAAAAAGGCATTGCGCAAGGCGCTGGGAGGTGACGACGCATGAACGACCGCGAATTTGACGCTCTGCTGGAGTCCGCCGCGCCCGAGCTTCCGCCCGACGACGTCGCACGGGACGTCACGCCGTGGCGCCGCGCGATCGGAAATATTCTCGGCGGCAGCGCCATGTGCTCCATCACGCTCAACTTTTTCTGCCTGAACTATCTGCTGCCGACCATCGGCGTGATCCTGCAGCTGCTTGGCTTCCGTCCGCTGCGGCGGGAGAACGGTTGGTTTCGCGCCTGCTGGCTGCTCGCCGTGCTGCGCGCGGCGCTGTTCCTGCCCTGCATCGTTCTCAACGCGACAATCTATTCCAACGCCGTATACGCCTCCTCCGTGGGGACGGCGCTGACCTATGCCATGCTCGCGGTGCAGATGCTGCTCTTCTTCTGCTTCTGGCAGGCATTACGCGCAATGCAGAAAAAGGCGGGGACAGGAGGGGGCGCCGCCCCCGCAGCCGCGCTGCTCATTTGGTATGCGGCGGTCCTCACGCTGGCCTATGTCCAGTACAGCGGTCTGCTGCTCGGCCTTGCGATGCTCGGCTGCTATATTCTCATTCTGCGCAGCCTCTTCCGTCTCTCCCGCGAGATGGAGGAGAGCGGCTACGCGCTCACGCCCGCGCCGGTGCATCTCTCGGACGAGATGCTGGTCAGGGCCATCGCGGCGCTGCTCGCCGTCGGCATCGCCTGCGGCTATCTCTTCTTCGGCAGCTATCGCATGGACTGGCAGCCAAAGAGCGACAGCCTCAGCGCCGAGGCTGTTGAAATTCGCGCGCAGCTGCTTGCCCTTGGCTATCCCGAGGACGCGCTGAACGACCTCAGCGAGGACGATCTGCTTGCCTGCCGCGGCGCGACGCTCGTCGTAGTGCACGAGGCGGATAAGCCGATGAACGGCGGCCGCGAGGTGCGTGAGGAGATCGGCAGCTCGACGCACATCTCGACCGTCTACGATGTCAGGGAGCTGCACTTCACCGACGTCGCCGTGCGGCTGCCCGGCGAAGCGGAGCGCTGGCGCGTCCTCCACCACTTCCGCTGGACGGAGGAGGTGAAATTCCGCGGCACGGAGCTCGTCCGTCTCTGGCCCGCCTACTATCAGGACGACAGCTGGCGTCCCGGCGGCGGTGCGCCGACGGGCCGCGTGCTCTACGACGACGCGGAGGGGAATGCCTACGCCGCGCCCTGTGCCTCCCTTACCGTCGAGCGCTACACGGTGACCAACTGGTTCGGAAGGACCTATCACCTGGAGGATATTTCCGCCGAATTCTCCCTGCCCTCGCGCGGGAAAAATCGGCGCGGCTATGTCGCCTATAGCACCGAGGAGGCAGACGGTGAGACGACCTTCCTCGCCTCGCGGAGCAACTACATGCATCAGGAGAGCCTCCTCCAGTACCCCGTCCGGACCGCGAAGGATTACGGCCCCGTCTTCCGCCGTGCGCAGAGCGCTCTGGAGTTCTCCATACTGGACGACGGCAGCATCGACCTGTGGAACTATGAACCATAAGAAAAGCGGCTTGCAGCAATGCAAGCCGCTTTTCCTCTATGGGCAGGCAAACCGTGTGCTGCGCGAAAGGCGTTGCTTTTTCCCGCAGCCGTGGTATACTGGGGAGTGAGAAAAAGAAACCGACAGGAAAGGGCCTCCCCATGCAGAAATTCGACCATGTGCTGCTCGCCAGCGACTTTGACAACACGCTCGTCTACACCCAGTCCGCGCTCGACAACGGCACCGACATCCCGCCCATGTGTCCGCGCAACCGCGAGGCGCTGGACTACTTCATCCAAAACGGCGGCCTGTTCGCCATCTCCACCGGCCGCGCGCTGCCCGCGTTCATGGACTACGCCAAGGACGTGCCGATGAGCGCGCCGTGCGTCATCGCCAACGGCGCGGCGATCTACGACTTCCGCGCCAATGAATACCTCTACACCGCCTTCCTCGGCAAGGCCATCTACGACCACATGGCCGAGGTGCTCGCGCGGTTCCCGACACTCGCCTTCGAGGTCTACCATGACGACTGCCGCATCCACGCGATGAATCCCAACCGCTACATCCGCAACCACGAGCATCTGACCCGCTCGCCCGTGCAGGTGGTGGAGCGCTTCACTGACATTGATCTGCCCATCATCAAGATCCTTTTTGAAGAGGACTTTCCGGTGCTCGATGCCGTGCGGACCTTCATTCTCTCGCGCCCCTGGGGGCGCGAGTACGAGCTCATCTACTCCAACGAGCATCTGCTCGAGCTGACCGCCGCCGGCGCGACCAAGGGCGGCATGATCCTGCGGCTCGCGTCGCTCCTCGGCGTGGCGCGCAAGGACATTTACTGCATCGGCGACCACAAAAACGATATTCCGATGCTGGAGGTCTCCGCCGTGCCCTTCGCGCCCGCGAACGCCATTCCCGCCGTACACGAGTTCGGCGCGCACATCGTCTCGCATTGCAGCGACGGCGCGGTGGCCGACGTGGTGGAGTATCTGGATAAGATCTACTGAAAAAAGAAAAGCTGTCCGTCGGACAGCTTTTCTTTTTTATCGGGTAGAGGTTATTCCGCTTCCTGCATGGCCTTTGCGGCGGCGACGGCCTTCTCCTGCGCGTCGGCAGAGCACTGCTCGTAGCGCACGAAGTGCATGGTGAAGGAGCCGCGGGATTGGGTCATGGAGCGCAGGTCGATGGCGTAGCTCATGAGCTCGGCCTCGGGGCACTCGGCCTCGATGATCTGCTCACCGTCGCCGGTCGGGGTCATGCCCATGACGCGGCCGCGGCGCTTGTTGAGGTCGCCGAGGATATCGCCCATGTACTGATCGGGCACGGTGACCTTCAGCTCGCAGACGGGCTCGAGCAGAACGGGGGACGCCTCGGGCATCGCGGCCTTGTAGGCAAGGTTCGCGGCGGTCTTGAACGCGATTTCGGAGGAGTCGACCGGGTGATAGGAGCCATCGTAGAGCACGCACTTGAGGTTGACGACCGGATAGCCGGCGAGTGGGCCGTGGAGCACGGCTTCGCGCAGACCCTTTTCAACGGCGGGGAAGAAGTTCTTGGGTACGCTGCCGCCGAACACTTCCTCGGCGAAGACCATCTCTTCGCTCTCCTCGTTGGGCTCGAAGCGGACCCAGACATCACCGAACTGGCCGCTGCCGCCGGTCTGCTTCTTATGACGGCCCTGCTTCTGCACGGTCTTGCGGATCTTTTCACGGTAGGGCACGCGCGGGGTGTCGAGCTCGGCGTCCACGCCGAAGCGGGTCTTGAGCTTGCTCACGAGCACGTCGATCTGAATGTCGCCCGCGCCGGAGACGACCATCTGATGGGTCTCGGCGTTGTTGACGACGGTAAAGGTCGGGTCTTCCTCGTTCAGACGGTTGAGGCCGGTGCCGAGCTTTTCCTCCTGGCCGCGGGTCTTGGGCGCGATGGCGCGGGAGTAGCAGGGCTCGGCGTAGGGCATACCCGCCAGCTTGACGATGCTCTTCGGGTCGCAGAGGGTGTCGCCGGTCTTGACGCGGTCCATCTTGGCGATGGCGCCGATGTCGCCGCAGCAGATCTCCTTGACCTCCTCGTTCTTCTTGCCCTTGAGGGTGTAGAGACGGCCGAGCTTTTCGGTGTTGCCGGTGGTGGTGTCGTAGAGGGACATATCGCCGGTGATCTTGCCGCGGACGACCTTGACCAGAGAGAACTTGCCGTACTGGTCGGAAACGGTCTTGAAGACGATGGCGGCGGTGGCGCCGTTTTCATCGTGGGCGACCTCAACGGCGTTGCCGTCATCGTCCTGCGCAGCCTCGGCGGGCATATCGGTGGCGACGGGAACGAGATCAAGCACGGTCTGCATCAGCATATCGACGCCGAGACCGGAGATGGCGCTGCCGCAGAGCACGGGAGCGACGCTGCCGTCGCGCACGCCGAGCTTGAGGCCCTTGGCGATCTCCTCGGCGGAGAGCTCCATGGTCTCGAAGAATTTTTCCATCAGCTCCTCATCGGCGCCGGCGGCGGCTTCCATCAGCTCGGCACGCAGAGTCTCGACCTCGTCGGCGATGTCGGCGGGAATGGCGCACTCGGCAGCCTTGCCGCCCTTGACCTCATAGGCCTTGTTGTGCAGCAGGTCGACGATGCCGGTGACCTTCTTGCTGCCGTCGATGATGGGGGCGACGATGGGCGCAACAGCGGTGCCGAACTTGCCCTTGAGGGCGTCGAAGCAGGCGTTGTAGTCGCTGTTCTCCTCGTCGGTGCGGTTGATGAAGATCATGCGGGGCTTATTGCCGAGCATCTTCCAGGCGCGCTCCGCGCCGACGCTCAGGCCGTCCTTCGCGCCGCAGACCAGCACGGCGCACTCGGCCGCGCGGATACCGGAGAGAACTTCGCCGGCGAAGTCAAAGTTGCCCGGAGTGTCGAGCACGTTGATCTTCACGTTCTTGTACTTCACGGGGGCGACGGCGAGGGAGATGGAGATGTTTCTCTTGATCTCTTCCGCGTCGTAGTCGCAGGTGGTGTTGCCGTCGGTGACCTTGCCGAAGCGGTCGGTGCCGCCGGTCATGAACAGCATACTCTCAGCGAGGGTGGTCTTGCCGCTTCCGCCGTGGCCAAGCAGCACGATATTGCGAATGTCTTTTGCACTCATAGGGGTTCATGTCTCCTTCCAGATCGTAATTCCCTTGCGGGAAGTCACTTCAACAGCTCAATTATATAATATTCTTTCCGTCAATACAACTATTGTAATTTTAGAAGTTTGATAGCCATTTTTGCTAAAAATGCTCAATAACGGTCCGCCCAGAAGCCCTCGATGAGCGCCGCGAGCGCCCAAAGGAGCAGATAGAGCAGCATCGAGACCGGGGTGAGCGCGCTGTACGCGCCGACAAAGGTGAGGTAAAACGCCAGCAGCGCGGACATGGCGCTGCTCCCGAGCGAGAGCACGGCGGCCACGCGCACGGCGTGGACCAGACGCTTGCTGCCGACGGCGATCTCGGCGTAGGGCATCAGCCCCTCGCGGTAGAGCAGCGCATAGGGATGCTCGCCGTCCTTCTCCGAGAGCGCAAGGCGCGTGGAGACGGTGGGATAGACCGCGCGGGCATCGGTGCCGAACTTGCGCTTCAAAAGCGCGGGCGTGATGCTGCCGTCGCGCACGGCGAGCACCGGCGTGATGCGGCTGCGCTTGAGCGCGTGGAGCGCCCAGTCCACATTCTCTGCCGCCGTGTACTTGACGGCGAAAACGGCGATGAGCGTGCCGTCCACGGCGAGGAACGCGCCGGTCTTGAGGCTCAGGCCGCCGGGCATCGTGACGTGCATCTTGCGGCAGAAGGCAGCAGTGCCGAAGAGCACCGTTTCGCCGTGGATGAGGCCGGAGACGCCGCCCTCCTCATAAAAGCTCAGATCGTCGAGCGGCTCGAGTCTCCCGCCCTCGCCCTCCAAAAGCGTGTCGAACAGGCGGCTCAGGCCGCTTTGCGAGGCGTGCGCCATCGTGGCGGCGTAGGAGATGACCTTGCCGCTCTCCTCGCCGTAGATCTTCAGCCCGTTCAGGCTGACCGTTCCCGGCGGGAACAGGTCGGTGTCGGTGAGGATGACGCAGTTGCTGCGGCGCAGGCGGTCCGCGCCGACATAGCCCGCCAGCGCGCTGCCGGACTTGACGAAGCGCTTCGTCAGCCGACGCAGCGGCAGAGAATAGCACAGCGGAAAGGCAAGCATATTGATCGCCGTGAGCAGCACGCCCCAGTTCCAGAGGAACAGCAGCCGCTCCCCGCGCCGCAGCGTGGAGAGCACGGCAAATACGAGCGAGGCGGCAAGCAGCACGGGCAGCAGCACGCCCTGCCAGTGCGAGGCGGCGTCCTCCCGCTGCGCGCAGCGCGAAAAGCCCTGCGCGCTGCCGCGGCGCTTGGCGGCTCCGCCCGCGGTGACGGTGACGAGATAGTCCGGCTCGCCGACCGCGGCGACGCGGAAGGTATCGTACATCGCGCCGAAGAGCAGCGCGCGCCCAAGCAGGGCGCAGCTCATGCCGAGCATGGCGACGGCGTGGAACGGGACCGCGAGCGCGGCGCGCGCGGGCAGGAAAAAGTCGAGCGCCGTGTCCGCCAGCGTGACGGCGCAGGCGAGCGAGGAGAGCAGCTCATAGGTGACTGTCCTCGCGCGGAGCTGCTCGAAGGCGTAAACGAACACGTCGCGTCCGAGGACGCAGACAAGAAGCTCGGCAATGAAGAACGGCAGGCAGCTGAGTAGCCTTTCCTCGGCGAACAGCGCGGGCATGACGCCGAAATGGTCGAGCAGCAGCGCGAGCCACGAGAGCGCGGTGACGAGCAGCGCGGCCTGCGCGCTGCGCAGGCCCATGCGCGCGTCGTCGCGGTAGCCGGCAGCCAGCTCGCCCGCGTCCGGCTCGGGGGTGTCGTCCCGCTCGCCGAAATCCTCGGTAAAGAAGTCCTCCGGCTCGTCGGGCTCCTCCTGCGGCGGCTCCTCCCCGGGCTCGTCGGAATAAAGCCGTTCGGTGTCGCGCAGCCTTCTGCGCGAGAAAAGCCCGCGGCGCTTCGGCGGCAGAAGCTCGATCGGCTCCTCCGCCTCCTCGTCGAGCACGGACTGCACGGTGCTCTCAAGCACCTCCTGCAGACTCACGGTGTCCTGCGCGGGCGTGGCGGACGATGCCTCCTCCGGCGGCGCGGACGGCTGCGGCTCCGGCGGCTCTGCGGCGGGCGCGGCGGTTTTTCCGATCCGCACGGCGGGCCGCGGCTCGGGCACCCCGACGTCCTCCAGCTCTGCGGCGGCTTCGGCGCCGTCCTCCCGGGAGCCGAACTCCGCCAGAATGCTCTCGAGCGTCAGGTCCGCGTCGTCCGACGCGCTGCGGGCCGCGCCGCGCAGCAAAAACTCGGACTCGGCGAGCGTTTGTTCAAATTCTTGATCCTTTTTGTGATCCATGGAAGACCTCGTGAATGGCGGCGCGCGTCAGCCAAGGCGCTGACGCACGGCCTCGTAGAGCAGAATGGCGGCGGCGGCGGAAGCGTTGAGCGAGGAGATGCGGCCCTTCATCGGGATGCTGACGAGGAAGTCGCAGCCCTCGCGCACAAGCCGGCCCATGCCGTCGCCCTCGCTGCCGATGACGATGGCGGCAGGGCCCTTGAGGTCGGCCTCGTACAGGCTCGTGGCCCCCTCGGCGGCGGTGCCGAAGATCCACACGCCCTGCTGCTGCAGTTCCTTCAAAAGCGCCGGAATGTTCGGCACGCGCGCGACGGGCAGATAGCTCACCGCGCCCGCGCTCGTCTTGCCGACGATGCTCGTCAAGCCCGCGCTGCGGCGCTTGGGGATGATGACGCCGTGCGCGCCCGCGCACTCCGCCGTGCGGATGATGGCGCCGAGGTTGTGCGGGTCGCTGATCTCGTCGCACACCACGAGCAGAGGGGCCTCCCCACGCTCACGGGCGGCGGAGAGGATGTCCTCCACGCTCGCATACTCGCGCACGGCGGCAAGGGCGATGACGCCCTGGTGCGCCTTCGTCGCGCTCATGTAGTCGAGCTTGCGGCGGTCGGCCTCGACCACCACCACGCCCGCCGCGCGGGCGGTGGAGGCGATGTGCCCGAGCGTTTTGTCCGTCTCGCCGCGGGCGATGAAGATCTTATCAATGGGCGTGCCGGCGCGCAGCGCCTCGGTCACGGCGTTGCGTCCCTCGATGAGGCCGTCCGCCTCGGCGTCGCGCTCGCGCATGGGGACCCTTTCCTCCGCTCTGCGCTCGCGCGGAAAGCGCTTTTCCGTGTGCTCGTCCGCGCCGCGCGGCCCGCGCTTTTCTTCGTATTCCTTCGACATAAACCGATCCTCCCGGTCAAAATTCGTATACATAATACATTATAACACAACACGCGGATAAGATAAAGAGGGAAGCGGACAAAAATTCACCGAAAATTCATACCGCGGCGCTTGTGAAACGAGGAGGGGTATGCTAAAATACCATATAATTAACTTGGCAAGCTGTCGCC
>CDZW01016741.1_pt1 | contig 11049 bp, 8 predicted proteins | sample 557511 | NCBI WGS metagenome assembly CDZW01 (sample SAMEA3182067, study PRJEB8094) | gut metagenome | biome: human; feature: gut; material: Stool; isolation source: human stools | place: Canada | collected 2013-03-05 | reverse complement strand
TGCAAGTTTTATATCTAAAAATTAGTAGATTAAACCGAAAAAGTTTCTTACCTAATATTTAATTAAGAACAGAGCGGCTGTATGAAAGATAGGCAGGCCGTCAGGCTGGAAGCGGGGTCAGTGTATCCGGCGCTCCTGCTCGTTGTCCTTTTCCTCCTTTTCGTCCTCTTCCCAATCGAACCACGGGAATTCCTGCCGTCCGGCCAGCGAAAAGCGGGTATAGGTGATCGGAAGACCCATTTCGAGAAAACGTTTCTCGTAGGCCGTTTTGACCGAAAGCACCTCGTTGGCATACCCCGAACCGTAGATGTCGGGATTCGAAACCTCGCAGGGAAGGGTGTAGCGGCGAACGACCTCGTTGGTGTAGGCGAACAGGTGTTTCGAGTCGGTTTTGAGGTTGATCCACCCCGCGGGTTTCAACAGCCGGGCGTAATATTCGAGGAACAGCGGCGAGGTGAGACGCTTCTTGGCCCGGCGGCTTTTGAGCTGCGGATCGGGAAAGGTGATCCAGATTTCGTCCACCTCGTTTTCGGCGAACAGGCCGTTGATGAACTCCACGCGCGTGCGCAGAAAGCCCGCATTGGCGATTTTCCGCTCCGTGACGCTCTTTGCGCCGCGCCACATGCGGGCGCCTTTGATGTCGATGCCGATATAGTTGCGCGACGGGTCGTGTTCGGCCAGCGCCACGGTGTATTCGCCCTTGCCGCAGCCCAGCTCCAGCACGATGGGGTTGTCGTTGCGGAAAAAGTCGCTGCGCCAGCGCCCCTTGAGGGGATGGTCGCAGTGGAATACCTCGTCGAATTCGGGTTGTACGAAACAGTCGAAAGTCAGGTTCTCGCGGAACCTGCGGAGTTTATCTTTGCCCATTGTCTCTATTGGCTTTTTACGATATGGATGCCTACCGCTTCGATGCCTTCGACGGGGCGGCAGGGGGTGATTGTCAAGTGGTAGTCGCCCGTACGGTCGAACCGTACGCGGCGGCGGTAGGGGATGTCGGCTTCGCGCGAGATCGCGGCCGGAGTATGTGCCGGGGGAATGACCATCACGAACGGTTCTTCGTGTTGGAGCGAGTCCGGCGTGCGCACCCGGATGTGGACGGTCAGCGAATCCTCCGCGAACCGGTCGTTGCAGCGCAGGAAAAGGTTGACGTCGCGGAGCGTCGTCGTATCGGCGTTGGCGAGGGTGACCGGGGCGGAATCGCGCCACGATGCCGAGTTGACGTCGGTCGCAACGGCTCCGTGGGGCGACACGCAGCCTGCGGCGAGAAATGCCGCGGCGGCGAGTGCCGTGCGGCATGCCGCACGCATCGGCCGCATCGCTTCTGCATCGAGCAGGGCGGATACCGTGCGGAGTATTTTTGCGCGTACGGAACCCGGCGGGCGCATTGCCGCTCCGGCGAATTTTACGGCTGCAATATCCGCGTCGGAGCGTTTCCGCCCCTCGATCGGGATGGGCGCGCGGCCGTCTGCGCCGGGGAATGTTCCGTAGGGATCGGCGTCCGTGCGATCTTGCCTGCCGGTCTCTTGCCTGCATGGATCGGCAGTGCGGTCCGGTCTGATCCGGTCTGCCCCATATGGGGATACGGCTCCGCAGCGTGCCGTTATGTCACCTGCCGTCCGTTGCACCGTTATTCGTTTGCGCCGTTGCCGCCGTTGTTTCCGTTGCCGCCGTTATTGCCGTTTTCGCTGCCTTCGCCGCGCGGACGGTCGTTGTTCGGACGGCGGCGGTTGCGGTTGTTGTTCCGGCCGCGGCTGTTGCCTTCGCGGCGTTCGGCGCCGTTGCCGTTGTTCGTATTGCCGTTGCGGGCTTCGTTGTTGTTGCCGTTGCGGGTGTCGCCGTTTTCGCCGGTCCGGTTTTCGCTGCCGGAGTTGCCTCTGCGGCCTCCGTTGTTGGCGTTGCGGTTTTCGCGGTTCTCTCCGTCACGGCGTTCGCCGTTGTTGCGGCGTTCCGGATTTCCGTTGCGGCCCTCGTTATTGCGCCCCTCACTGCTGCGGCCTTCGCCGTTGCGGGGACGGTCGTTGCGCCGCGGGCGGCGTTCCTGCTGCCGGCCCTGCTGATCGGGCTGTTCCTGCCGGCCTGCAGCCTGCTGTCCTGCTTCCTGCGAATCCTGTCCGTTCTGCCGGCCCCCTTTGCCGCGGCTCCGCTTGCTGCGGCGCTTGGCCTGATCGAAACGGGTGATGCTGTCCTCCTCCGAACGGTAGGTCGGCTCTTCGGCCGCCGGGGCTATGTCCTCGGCAGCTTGCAGCCGGTCTACCTTCTTGCCGGCGCGGTTCAGCGAGACGATCTCCCTGACGCGCGCGATGGAGAGCGTGGTGACGTTGACCATCGCATCCTTGCTCGACGAGAAGGTCATCGTGCCGGCCAGAATGTCGTTCTTGACCAGATAGTATTCGCCGTCCATGGCCTGCAGCGGTTCGCGCAGACGCGGGAACTCCTTGCGGGCGTCGACGTAGGTATCGTACTCGTACATCATGCAGCACTTGAGCTTCGAGCACTGTCCGGCCAGTTTCTGGGGATTGAGCGAAATCTCCTGTACGCGGGCGGCGCCGGTCGTGACGCTCGAAAAACTCGACATCCACGATGCGCAGCACAGTTCGCGTCCGCAGGCGCCCAGTCCGCCGATGCGTCCCGCCTCCTGCCGCGCGCCGATCTGTTTCATCTCGATACGTATGTGGAACCGTTCGGCGAAGACCTTGATCAGTTCGCGGAAGTCCACGCGTTCGTCGGCGATATAGTAGAAAATGGCCTTGATCTTGTCGCCCTGATACTCCACGTCGCCGATCTTCATGTTGAGTCCCATGTCGGCCGCGATCTGGCGCGACGCGATCATCGTTTCGTGCTCCAGTTCGATGGCTTCCTGCCACTTCTCGATGTCGTAGGGCTTGGCTTTGCGGTATATCTTCTTGAATTCGCCGTTGAAGGGGTTGAATCCCGTGCGGCGCATCTGGCGCGCCACCAGATCGCCCGTGAGCGAGACGATGCCGATGTCGTGGCCGGGCGAAGCTTCGACCGCCACGATGTCGCCCCGCTTGAGCGGCAGGTTGTTGACATTCTGGTAGAACGCGCGGCGGGTGTTCTTGAAACGCACTTCGACGATGTCGGTCGGAAGGTTTTCGGGGTACTCTTCGAGCCATGCGGTCTCGTGGAGTTTGAAACATCCGTCGCAGAGTTTGGCTTCGCACTCCGAACCGCAGTTGCAGAAGGAGCAGCCGCGGCCTACTTCGGGTTTGAATGCTTTCGTATGTTGTTTTTCGGTATCCATGGAGGGTATAATTTGCGTAAAGATACGCAAAAATTCTGAATTTTTTAATTTTTAATTGCCGCTGAGGTACAAGCGTCGTATGCTGCGTCGTATGCGGAGGATCATCATCACGGCGGCGGCCGACAGACCGAACGAGAAACCGAGGAAAAGTCCCGACGGCCCCATGCCGAGCGTGAAGCCGAACAGGTAGCCCACGGGCAGGTTGAGCAGCCAGTAGGAGACGAAGGCGATCGGCATGATGATCTTCACGTCCTGAATGCCGCGCAGGATGCCTACCGAGACGTTCTGAATGCCGTCCGAAAGCTGGTACAGCGCGGCGAAGACCATCAGCTGCGAGGCGATGGCGATCACTTCGGCATTGGTGGTGAAGAAGGTCGGAATGACGTTGCGCATGGTGATGAAGACCAGCGCCGCGAAGGCGTTCCACGCCAGCACCAGATGATACGACGCCTTGGCCGCCAGCGACAGCTCGCCGATGTTGCGGGCGCCGTAGCAGTGCGACACGCGGATGGTGGTGGCGGCGCCGATCGACATGACAATCATGAAGGCGCAGTTGCCGATGGTGACGGCGATCTGGTTGGCGCTCATGGTCTCCTTGTTGAACCAGCCCATCATGATGCCGGTACCGACGAACGCCGAAGCTTCGAGAAACATCTGCATCGAGATCGGAAGTCCCATGTGCAGCAGTTTTTTCACCGTGGCCCACGAGTAGTTGCGGGGCGAGAATCCGTCGAGGTAGCCGCGGTAGCGCTCCCGGCTGTAAAAGTAGCCGACCATCAGGATCGGGGCGATGATGCGTGACAGCAGCGTGCCCAGACCCGCGCCCTCGGCGCCCATTTCGGGAAGCGAGAAGCGTCCGTAGATGAAGACCCAGTTGAAGCCTATGTTGGCCAGATTGGCGACGATCGTCACGACCATCTCGACCTTGGTGTTGCCCACGCCTTCGAGGAACTGCTTGAAGGCGAAGAAAAGCATCACGAACGGCATGCTGAAGACCAGCATGCGGTAATAGGGGATGGCCGCATCGACCACGTCTACGGGCTGGCCGAGGCGGTACATGAGCGGGATGACGGAGTATTGGACGACCGCCATTGCGAATCCCAGCAGCGTGTAGAACAGGATGCCGTTCTGCAGCAGCCCCGCCGACTTCTCCCGGTCGCCCTGCGCGTAAAGCTCGCCCACGAGGGGCGTCATGCCCAGCGCGATGCCGATGGCGGCGATGAAGAGGATGAAGAATACCGAGCCGCCGAACGATACGGCGGCCAGCGGCACGGGGTCGTCGCCGCCGTAGCGGCCGACCATCAGGTTGTCGGCTACCTGCGTGAGAATCTGGCCCAGCTGCGTCAGTACGACGGGCAGGGCCAGTTTCAGATTGGACTTGTATTGATCTTTATAAGTCGAGAAACTGTACATTGCGTTCCGGATTTAGGATGCAAAGATAGCTAATTAACTCCGGATTGCAATCCGCAGCTCCGTCCGATACGAAAAATCCGCCCGGAAGGGGCGGATTTTCAGCTTCAGTAGGGGAGGACGATATCGATGCAGCAGCCTGCGCGGTATTCGGGGCAGACGCGGATTTCGCCTCCGAGCCGCGTGACGATCAGGCGGCAGAGATAGAGCCCGATGCCCGAACCCGGTTTGAAGGGGTCCACTTTGGCGAAGCGTTCGAATACCCACTCCCGCTTGTCGGGGTCGATGCCGATGCCGGTGTCGGCCACGCGGATGCGTAGTCTGCGTTTGCTGTCATCCTTCTTGCAGGAGAGCGTGACGGAGCCTGCGGCGGTGAATTTGGCGGCGTTCTGCAGCAGGTTGTCGATCACGCGGGTCATGTAGAAGACGTTGGTCGGAATGATGCAGGAACCTTCACCCCCCCCCTTGAAGATATACTCCACCTGCGGGTTGTTCGACTGCCGTTTCTGGTATTCCAGCCGTTCGGCGCATAGCAGGCCGATATCGGTGTAGGTCTGCGGCAGCGGTGCTTCGGAGCTGACAAGACTTGACAGTTCGAGCATGTTTTCCAGCAGGGTGGTCAGCGCGGTCGTGTTGGTCCATATCTGTTCGCGGAATTCGCGCCGCGTATGGGCGTCGAGGGTGTCATCGAGCAGCAGTTCCGAAAATCCGTTGATGGCGTTGAGCGGCGTGCGGATTTCGTGGCACATGGAGTTGATGAAGGCCGTTTTCATCTTTTCGCTCTCCATGGCGCGGCGGCTCTGGCGGGTTATCTCTTCGTTGGCGTCGGTGAGCTGCCGCCGGATGTGCGTCAGCCGCCGGACCATGACGTACTGATAGACGCTCCAGCCGATGAGCAGCAGCACCAGCACCCCGCCGGCAAGCAGGGCGATGAATTTCATGCGGTTGGCCAGCCGGGATTTTTCAAGCTCCAGCTGCCCCACTTCGAACAGGGTCTGCATCTCGGCGAGGCTGTTCTGCGCCTCTTCCACGCGGTCGTCGTGGCGGATCGAATTGGATGTGCGCAGCGCTTCGAGGGCGTTTTTGTAGTCGCCCAGATTCTCGTAGAGCCACGACTGCACTGCGTATATGGAGGCGAAATCCGCTTTTGTGCCGTTGCGCTTGTAGACGGTTACGGCCGAGTCGATGTAGGCCACGGCCCGCTCGTATTCCCCCATGTACTGGTAGTAGCGGGCGCTGGTGCTGTAAATCTCGGCCAGATCGCCTCTGGCGCGGGCCAGCTCCATGCACTTCCCGTAATATTGGGTCGCCTTCTCTTTGGAGATAAGCTCGCGCAGATAGAGCATCTTCGAGTAGGCGCGCATCGTGTAGCCCGTCGTGTCGCGGTAGGGGCGTTCGAAGCGGTCGTCCATCGCCAGCCATGCGCGGTGCAGGTCGATACATTGCTGGATCTGCTTTTCGGCGCGTTTGTCTTTGCTGAGCATGTAGAGTTCGGAAAGCTCGTCGCGGCAGATCCGCTCCATGTGGAGACGCTCTTCCAACGGATAAGCTTCGAGTTTTTTCAATGCCTGCTCCACATAGGGGATCGCCTTGCCGATGTTGTCGTAGGCTTCGGTCGCCAGCGACGAGAAGTCTAGGGAGAGTCCCGTCAGGAATTCCCATTCGATGCGCTCTTCGGGCGAGAGTTCGTTGTGGATTTTGGTCTTGAGTCTGTCGAGTTCGTGTTTTACGGTTTCGACCGCATTGTTGTCGTTCATCAGCTTCCAGATGTAGTAGGCGTAGAGCGACGAGCGGAACAGGGCGTGGCGCGGTCCCGGAAGAATGCTGTCCGCAAGGGCGATGTATTTCTCGGCCCGCTGCGAGTCCCGGCCTGCGAATTTGCGTACCAGAAAGTCCAGCGCGTCCTTGCAGCCGTAGAGGTCTCCGGATTTCCGCGCTTCGGCGAGCGCCGCGTCCCAATAGGGCGCTGCGAGTTCGAGACTGTCTCCGCTCAGGTCGGCCAGCTGGACGTATATCCGTTCCCGGCCGACGGCATCGTGTGTCTTGGATAAAAGCCTGAGCAGGCTGTCGGCGTGTGACGGCCCGGCGGGCGCCGATATCGCGGCGAATGGAAACAAGGACATAATAAGCCCTGACGCAAGGGCTTTCAGGAGCATCTGACGCATGTCGGTGTTATGAAACTGTATTAAATCCGGACAAATTTAGTTGAAAAATAATCTTTCAGGCAATTATGGAATAAAAAAGTGGCGGAATAAGAAAAGAGACCGGTTTGAAACCGGTCTCTTTCAACGGGAAGATGGGAAATCGACCGTCTGTCATGCCACGCGTATCCGGACGCCGTGCGGCTTGCCCGATTCGACGACGACCGTGTCGCCTTCGTGCAACTTGCCGTCGATAATCAGGGTCGAGAGCGGTTCCTCGACGTTGTCCATCAGCGTGCGCTTGAGCGAACGTACGCCGTAGCGCGATTCGTAGCCCATGGCTGCCAGACGGCGTTTGGCTCCGTCGGTGATCTTCACCTTGTAGCCCAGCCGGCGCGTGTGCTCGAAGAGTCCCTGCAGCTCCAGCTCGATGATCCGCTCCACGTCGGAGAGCTCCAGCGTGCGGAACAGCACGATGTCGTCGATGCGGTTGAGGAACTCCGGCGCAAAGGTCTGTTCGAGGGCTTTGCGGTACTCGCACTGCGGGGCGGCGACCGCCGTGGCGCTCTTCGAGACGGTGCTGTAACCCACCTGCACCGATTTCTGGACCACGTTGCGCGACCCGACGTTCGAGGTCATGATGATGATCGTGTTGCGGAAGTCCACCCTGCGGCCCGAACCGTCGGTGAGGTGTCCCTCGTCGAAGATCTGCAGCATGGAGTTGAAGACTTCGGGGTGCGCCTTCTCGATCTCGTCGAACAGCACCACGGAGTAGGGCTGGCGGCGGACCGCTTCGGTGAGCTGGCCGCCCTCGCCGTAACCGACGTATCCCGGAGGCGATCCGATCAGACGCGCGACATTGTGCTTCTCGCCGTATTCGCTCATGTCGATGCGGATCAGGCCCCGGTGCTCGTCGAACAGCCACTTCGAGACCTCCTTGGCCAGCAGGGTCTTGCCCACGCCCGTGGGACCCACGAAGAGGAAGACGCCGATCGGGCGGTTTTCGTCCTTGAGTCCGGCGCGCGAGCGGCGGATCGTGCGGGCGATCCTCTCCACAGCCTCCTGCTGTCCCACGACGCGGCGTGCGAGGTGGTCGTAGAGCATCTGCAGGCGCGTCATCTCGCCGCCCGATATCCGTTCGGCGGGAATACCCGTGATCGAGGTGATAACCTGCTGGATGTGTTCCGCAGTGACCTCTACGGGATTGGTCTCCAGTGACCGCTTCCACTCGGCTCTGGTTTCGCCAAGTTTGGAGCGGAGCGCGATTTCGCGCATCCGCGCCGAGGCGGCTTTTTCGTAGACCAGCGCTTCGACCGCTTCGCGGCGTTCGCGCTGCGCGTCGGTGAGCGCCGTCTCCATTTCGCGCAGCTCGGCCGGTTCGCGCGCCGACTGCAGGTGTATGCGCGAGCCAGCTTCGTCCATGACGTCGATGGCCTTGTCGGGGAAGAAGCGGTCGGTGATGTAGCGGCCCGTGAGGGTCACGCACGCCTGCAGGGCCTCCTCCGTATAGCGCACCTTGTGGTGGCGTTCGTAGTGGGGCGCGATGTTGCGCAGGATTTGGAGCGTCTGATCGGGCGTAGTAGGCTCCACTACGACCTTCTGGAAGCGGCGTTCGAGGGCCGAGTCGCTCTCGATGTTCTCGCGGTACTCGTCGAGCGTGGTGGCGCCGATGGTCTGCAGTTCGCCGCGCGCCAGCGCCGGTTTGAGGATGTTGGCCGTGTCGAGACTGCCCTGCGTCGAGCCTGCACCCACGATGGTGTGTATCTCGTCGATGAAGATGATCGTATCCTTGGCCTTGCGCAGTTCGTCGAGCAGCTGCTGCATGCGCTCTTCGAATTCGCCGCGGAATTTCGTGCCGGCCACCAGCGACGAGACGTCGAGCGAGAAGAGCGTCTTGTCGGCGATGGTGTAGGGCACTTCGCCGCGTGCGATGCGCAGGGCGAGTCCCTCGACGATGGCGCTCTTGCCCACGCCGGCTTCGCCGATCAGGATCGGATTGTTCTTCTTGCGGCGCGAAAGAATCTGGACTACGCGCTCGATCTCCTGCTCGCGCCCCACGACGGGGTCGATTTTGCCTTCGCGGGCCATGCGCGTGAGGTTCACGCCGAATTTGTCGAGCAGGTGCGACGAGGTTTTCTCTTCGGGCTTGTTCTCTTCGTTGAAGTCGAGCATGTGCACCTGAATTTCAGTGCGGAAGTCGTCGCCCACGGCGAACTTCTTGAGGTCTTCGTCCACTACCGTACCCGTTATGCCGTACATCTCCAGTACGCGCGAGGTAGCCGTCGTGCGGTCGCCGACGATGGCCCGCAGCGCGTGGGCCGTCGAAACGCTCCGTGCGGCGCCCGAACAGGCCCGCAGCTCTTCGGTGAAGGCGCGGTAGTACTCTTCGGGGGATTGGGGCACGTTCTGCTGTCCGGCGAGCATTTCGCGTTCGATGCGCAGGCGTATCTGGTAGAGTTCCCAGTCCTTGAGACGGGAGGATAAAAGCTGGTAGGCGAGCGATCCCTCCTCGCGGAGCAGCTCCAGCGTGAGAAAGTCCTTGAGCGAGTGGTCGAGACCGGCCTTGGTCGTATTAAATGCCGCCCGGGCTATAATAGCCTCGAGCGTCTTCGAGATCTTGATTTGCATGTTGCGTCGTCATAAAATTAATAATTTCAACTTCTGATTCTTCGACTAACTAACGACGTACATGTGGTAAATATTATGTTAAGTTATTTGGCCTTCCATATTCGGCTGTCTCTGAACGTCTTGCCCCTGAAAAAACACGGACCGTTCCTGCCTGAAACGGTCCGTATCGTGTTCTGAAAGGGTTTTTACTCTTTTACGCAGCGCATCGACATGCCTTGCGAACGGGCGTCCTTGCTCACTTTAAAGGTCCGTTTGCCGTTGACGATGAACATGTACTGGCCGTAGAGTTCGGGGTATTCCTCGATGTTGGCGCTGGCTTTTCCCGCGGTGCCGATCCACATGCCGCCGTAGGGATTCAGCTCCTGATGGTCGAGTCCGCCCGATGCGTAGACGCGCGTGCCGGCGGCGGGGAACCACTGGCCGTTTTGCGTGGCGCCGTGGTTGGTGTCGTCCCACGTCATGTCGGCGTAAACCAGCCACGCGTAGGGCGTATTTCCGTCCTTGTCGCAGGTCGGCACTTTGTAGCCGACGGGGCAGGGGTCGTAGATGGTTTTCTTGCCCGATACGCCGCCCCAGTAATCGTCGTTCGAAACGTCGGTCCAGTCTTTGGTCCGGTAGTCGTTCAGCACGATTTCCTGTCCGTATTCATCCGTTTCTCCGGTGAAATTGTAAGTCATGGCATAGAATACCGCCGGGTTGCGGAGCGACTTTGCGATCGTTCCGTGGTATTCGGCGCGGGTGCGCATTTTGGGAAGTTCTTCGTTGAGGATGTTGTAAATGGGGCGTTCGCCGTCCACCTGATAGCTGTAATCCTCGTTGATTATGGTGAACGTTCCGGCCGAGGTGAAGGGGTCTTTGCGTCCCCACTGGTAGATCATGCCGTGGCAGTCGAAGCTGTCGGGGGCGTTGGTCGTGGCGCCGACGTTGCGGTCCATGAAGGTCCATGTCGTGCCCGAAGCGTTGGCCGGGGTGGTGTAGAGCGATGCGGCGGGATCGTAGTCGGCGATCCACAGGTGCCAGCTCCAGAGTATCTCTCCGTCGGCGCCGCAGGCCGCGACGACGGCGTTGCCGCTTGTGCCCGGAGCGGTCACGGCGACGATTTTTTTCTCCTTGGAGACGTAATAGATGTCCTGAATCAGATTTTTGGCGTCTTGCCAGACGAGTTCGGCAGTGACGGGATCGCCGATGCTTTCGGTCGTGGAGTTGCCTTTGTACTGCGCGTCGAACACGACCGTGCCGCCCGGTTTTACGATGTAGCAGTTTGCGGTTCCGGCGGCGGAGAGATCGACCGCATTTTCGGGGACCTTTACCTCAGATTTCCCCCCCCCTCCTTTTCCGGGGTCGTCGTCGCTGCAGGCGGCAGTGATACACATGCTCAGGAGAGCTGCGAATTTGAAATAGGATTTTCTTATCATACCGATATTGGTTAAATAAATGATGATCCCCTACCCTTCGGGATCGAATCGGGTGTTCCGGGGACGCGGGTATGCCGGGCGACATCTGTAATTCCCCTGCGGTAGCAAGATGAATTGTACGGAATAACCCGGCCGTCCTCCATGCCTGTTTGCGCAGGATGTGGCCCAAATATAATAAATTTTTGCCGGAATA
>CDZW01045448.1_pt1 | contig 11084 bp, 6 predicted proteins | sample 557511 | NCBI WGS metagenome assembly CDZW01 (sample SAMEA3182067, study PRJEB8094) | gut metagenome | biome: human; feature: gut; material: Stool; isolation source: human stools | place: Canada | collected 2013-03-05 | reverse complement strand
TTTCCCCACGGCCGCCTTCAAATTTCATGTGCATTTGTCTACGCACCGCGGACTCAAGTCCATTTATTGAGAATATCTATTGCTTTTCTGTTTTCCCCACGAGGACAAATGCTCCTGTCACTTTGCACAATAAAGATTTTCGCAAGAAAAGAAAAAAGTGACGCAGGGAACGGCAAAAGCCCGTCCCTGCGCCGCTTTCGGCATTCGTCCTTTTGTCTATTCCGCGGCTTCGCCGACCATTCGCTCAAATTCCTCGCCGGTCATCGTCTCGTGGGCAAGCAGATATTCCGCCACGGCGGTCAGCGCCTCGCGCCGTGCCGTCAAGATCTCCTCGCAGCGCGCATACGCGCGGTCAATGATGGCCTTGACCTCGTCGTCGATCTCGGCGGCGGTCTTTTCCGAGTAGCTGCGCGTCTGGCCCATCGTCTTGCCGATGAACACCTCGTCGTGCCCGCTCTCAAAGGCAATGGAGCCGAGCTTCTCGCTCATGCCGTAGGCCGTGACCATCTTGCGCGCGATGTGCGAGGCGCGCTCGATGTCGTTCGACGCGCCGGTGGAAATGTCGCCGAGCATCAGCTTCTCCGCCGCGCGCCCGCCGAGGAGCGAGACGATCTGCTCCTCCATGTAGCGCTTGGACTGGTAGGAGTGGTCCTCGTCGGGCAGCGAAATGGTCATACCGCCCGCGTGTCCGCGCGGAACGATGGTGATGCGGTGGACCGGCTCGTGCGTCGGCAGCGCGTGCATCACGACGGCATGGCCCGCCTCGTGATAGGCGGTCAGCTTCCGCTCGTGCTCCGGCACAACGCGGCTGCGCTTCTCGGGTCCGGCGAGGACCTTGATCTCCGCCTCCTCGAAATCCGCCATGGTGATGAATTGGTCGCCGCGGCGCGCGCACAGCAGCGCCGCCTCGTTGGAAAGGTTCTCAAGGTCCGCGCCGGTGAAGCCCGCCGTGCCCCGCGCGACCTTGGCAAGGTCCACGTCCTCGGCAAGCGGCTTGTTGGCGGTGTGGATCTTCAAAACGTCCTCGCGGCCCTTGATGTCGGGATAGCCGACGTAGATCTGGCGGTCAAAGCGGCTGGGACGCAGCAGCGCGGGGTCGAGGATGTCCGCGCGGTTGGTCGCCGCGAGAACGACCACGCCGTCGTTCGTGCCGAAGCCGTCCATCTCGACGAGCAGCTGGTTGAGCGTCTGCTCGCGCTCGTCGTGACCGCCGCCGAGGCCGGTGCCGCGCTGGCGGCCGACCGCGTCGATCTCGTCGATGAAAATGATGCAGGGAGCCGCCTTCTTGGCCTGCTCGAACAGGTCGCGCACGCGGCTTGCGCCGACGCCGACGTACATCTCCACAAAGTCCGAGCCGGAGATGGAGAGGAACTCCACGCCCGCCTCACCCGCGACCGCGCGGGCGAGCAGCGTCTTGCCCGTTCCCGGAGGGCCGACGAGCAGCACGCCCTTGGGAATACGCGCGCCGAGCTCGACAAACCTTTGCGGGTCGCGCAGGAAGTCCACGATCTCCGCAAGCTCCTCCTTCTCCTCGTCCGCGCCCGCAACGTCGGCAAAGGTGGTCTTGCGGGCGCTCTCGCTGCCGTGCCGGAAGGTGGCATTGCCGAACTTCGCCATACGGTCGTTCCCGCCGCCGGAGGCGCGCATGGAGAAAAAGTACCAGATGGCGAACAGCCCCGCGACGGCGATCACATAGGGCAGGGCAATGGCAAGGTAGTTAGGTGAGTGGTTGGCGGAGTAGTTATAGTCCTCCAGAATGCCGGCGGCCTTCTGCTCCACGACAAGGTCGTTGAGGTCGTCGTAGAAAAGGTCGAAGTCGTAGAGCTCCTTCCGGAGCTCCGTCTTGCCGTCCACCGCCTCGCGCAGCTTGAGCGTGAGCGTGGTGTCCTGCACGGTGAAGGACTTCACCTTCTCCTGTTCAAAGAGCTGCACGACCTCAGCATAGGAGATCTCCGGCTCCTTGGGGCGGAAGAAATACGAGGCGGCCGAGAGCAGCATGAAAACGCACAGCATCCACAGCACATAATTGGGTCGTTTGGTCTGGGTCAAAGGTTTTCCCTCCTTTTGCGGCAGCAGAATCTGCCTTGAAGAAAAGAGGCGACGAGCGCCTCTTTTCGATTCTTCAAAAAAGTCCTACGGACTTTTTTGATATTTGGATGCGCTTCGCTCTGCGCCTCTCCGCCGCAGCGGCTCGACGCTCACTTCGCGAGATGTGTTATTTCAGACGCGCATGTCGTCAGAAATAACAGTCAAGATCATTTGCGCCGTGCGCGGCGCAAAGCCTGCGGCGCTTTTTCCATCATACGCCGGCCTTACTTGCTGTAGACCTCCGGCTTGAGCACACCGATGTACGGCATATTGCGGTACTGCTGGGCGTAGTCCAGCCCGTAGCCCTTCCCACCGCGCAGGCGCGGCGGGAGCCCTTTGATCTTACTCTGAACGGTACGGAATGAATCCGTCCCGTTCCAAGATTTTGCCTGCGGCAAAATGCTTGTACGCGCTTACGCGCGCCGCCCCTTTCAGGGCGTGTGGGCTACGGCCTTACTTGCTGTAGACCTCCGGCTTGAGTACGCCGATGTACGGCATATTGCGGTACTGCTGGGCGTAATCCAGCCCGTAGCCCACGACGAACTCGTCGGGGACCTCAAAGCCCGCGAGATCGGCCGTGATGGGCTTGACGCGGCGGGCGGGCTTATCGAGCAGAGTGACGACCGTCACGCTCTTGGCGCCCTTGGTGAGGAAATAGTTCTTGAGGAAGTAGAGGGTATTGCCGGAGTCCAGGATATCCTCAATGACCACGATCTCGCGGCCCGTAATGTCCTGCTGCAGGTCGTGCGTGATCTGCACCACGCCGGACGAGGACGTGCCGTTCTGGTAGGACGACACCGCGATGAACTCGATGTCGCTCTTGATCTGGCAGGCGCGGACGATGTCCGCCATGAAGATGAAGCTGCCCTTGAGCACGCCGAGGAACAGCGGGTTGCGGTCCTTGAACTGCTCGTAGAGCGTGTCGCCCATCTCCTGCACGCGCGTCCTGATCTGCTCCTCGCTGTAGAGCACCTTCAGCATATCCTGATCCATCATGCTTTTCGCCATAGTTTTTCCCTCTCCCATTGTTTTATGTTTGTTTTTTCGGAGCATTACTCCGCGGTTTTCTCAAAGGTCAATACACACACGCTCTCGCCGTCCGTCGGCAGAAACAGCGCGTCCGTGCCGATGCCGTACACCGCAGCGACCGCGCCGCCCGAGCGGATGACCGGCGTTTGCTCCCGCTCATCCGGCGAAAAGCCGCGCTCGGCGAAGAGCCGCTTGAGGCTCCGCGAGCCGCGCGAGACGGGCAGCGTCATGCTCTCCCGCACGTCCCACGCGCCGACCGAGAGCGGCGCGTCCAGAGCGGCACCTCTTAATATAACGGTATTTTCAGAATTTTCAACCGTTTTTTCGCATTTTCGGCAGGTGATGGCAAAGCCGCCCCACCGGACGGTCTCCCCCGCGCGGAGCAAAACGCGCTCCGGCGTTTCCCTCCGGTGTGCGCAGAGCGTCAGCACACCGTCCGCGCGCCGCGCGGTCACGCCGCCGGGCAGGTCGAGCTGTGCCGTCCCGCTTCCCGCGCAGAGCGCGGCAAGCGCGTCGTAGTGCGCGGCGGTGAAGTCCTTCTTCCCCGCGCCGAGTGCGTCGAGCGCAAGGCGCAGCACCCTCGACCGCAGGACCGCGGGTACCTGCGTGACCGCCGCGCAGGGCAGCGTCACCGCTCCGGCCTCCATTTTCAGCTCCGTCAGATAAGCGGCGGCAAGGGAGTCGAGGTATTCATCCTCCTGCCGCAGGCGCAGCGCCGTCTCGCCGATGTGCTCGACCGCCTGCGCGTTGACCCGGCAGAGCTTCGGCAGCACCTCCGCGCGGATAAAGTTGCGCGTGAGCGCCGTGTCCGCGTTGGTCGCGTCCGTGCGATAGGGCACATGATGCTCCTTCGCGTAGGCGGCAAGCTCCTCCCGCGTCAAGCAGAGGAAGGGGCGCACCAGCCTGCCGTTTTTCGGCGCGATGCCGGCAAGGCCCGCCATGCCCGTGCCGCGGGCAAGATGAAAGAGCACCGTTTCGGCGTTGTCGTTCGCGTGATGGGCGGTGACGATGCGCGCCGCGCCGGTCTGCCCGGCAACGGAGTTAAGAAAGTCATAGCGCAGCTTGCGCGCCGCCTCCTCGATTGTCAGGCCGTTCTCCCCGGCGTAGGCCGCCACATCGCCCGTGCCGACGCACAGCGGGATACGCCGCGCCGCGCACCACGCACGCACGAGGTCCTCGTCCATGTCGGCCTCCTGCCCGCGCAGCTGATGGTTGTAGTGCGCCGCGCACACGCGGTAGCCGTTTTCGTATAAAAAGTCCAGCAGACACATCGAGTCCATGCCGCCCGAAGCCGCCGCGAGCAGCAGCTCGTAGCGCGGCAGCAGGTCGAAGCGCTGCACAAAGTCCAGTACCTTTTTCATTCGTCCTCGTACCGCCTTTCGAGCGTGCCGAAGGTCGTGTACTCCGGCATCCAGCGCAGCTCGACCTTGCCGGTCTCGCCGTGGCGGTTCTTGGCGACGATGCACTCGGCAATGTTGTGCTTTTCGGAATCCTCGTTGTAATAGTCGTCGCGGTAGAGAAAGAGCACGATGTCCGCGTCCTGCTCGATCGCGCCGGATTCACGCAGGTCGGAGAGCATGGGGCGCTTGTCGTCGCGCTTTTCGTTCGCGCGCGAGAGCTGTGAAAGGCAGAGCACAGGGACCTGCAATTCCTTCGCCATGATCTTGAGCATACGCGAAATGTCGCTCACCGCCTGCTGGCGGTTTTCGCCGCTGTAGCCCTTTCCGCCGGCGGAGGTCATCAGCTGAAGATAGTCGATGACAACGAGAGCGAGGTTTTCGATGCGGCGGCATTTGGCATTCATGTCCGCGACGGTGAGGAGCGGGTTGTCGTCGATCTTGATGTCCGTGCGGCTGAGCGTCGAGGCCGCCTCCGCGATCTTTACCCAGTCGCTCTCACGCAGATTGCCGGAGATGAGCCGTCCGTTCTCCACCAGCGCCTCGTTGGACAGTACGCGTGTGACGAGCTGTTCCTTGGACATTTCCAGGGAAAAGACCGCGACCGCCTTGCCGCTCGCCTTGGCGACGTTGAGCGCCACGTTGAGCGCAAAGCTCGTCTTACCCATACCGGGTCTCGCAGCCAACAGGATAAGGTCAGATTTGCTCAGGCCGTTGATCTTGTCGTCCACGGCGCTCAGGCCCGTGGAAAGGCCCGGCAGCGTCTTACCGCCGGTGGCGGAAAGCTCGGCGAGATGGTCGAGCACGCCCTGCAGCACAACGCTGATCTGCTCCATATTCTGTGCGCTGCGCCCGCGGCGCACCGCGTAGATCTTCTGCTCGGCGGCGTCGAGCACGGCGGAGGCTCCGCCCGTGCCGTCCTGCACCATGCCGGTGATGTCGCTCGCCACGGTCGCGATCGCGCGCAGCAGCGCCTTGTCGCGCACGATGTCGGCGTATTCATTGACGTTCGCGGAGGTCGGCGTGACCTCCATGAGCTGCACAAGATAATTGCGCGTGGTATTTTCGTCATAGGTGCCGTTGCGCTCCATCTCGCCCGCGACGGTCACGCCGTCGATGGGCTTGGAGTAGAGGAACATGGAATAGATCGTCTCGAAGATCTCCCGGTTCTGGCGCAGATAGAAATCCTCGGGGCGCAGCTTTTCCATCACGTCCTTAATGCAGTTCGCGTCGATGAGCATCGAGCCGAGCACCGCCTGCTCCGCCTCGAGCGAGTGCGGCATCTGGCGGTAGAGCAGTTCGTCCATCGCAGGGCACCTCTTTTCTGCGTAAAGTCTGGCTTATTCCTCCGCCACGGTCACGGTGAACTTCCCGCTGACCTCGTAGCCGAGCTTCGCGCGGATCTCGTAGCTGCCGAACGCCTTGATCGGCTCGTCGAGCACGATCTTCTGCTTGCCGACGTCCAGGCCGAACTGTGCCATGAGCGCCTCGGAGATCTCCTTGCCGGTGATGGCGCCGAAGAGCTTGCCGTTCGCGCCGCCCTTGGCGGTGATCTTCACGGTGCAGTTACGCAGCTTGTCCGCGGTCTCCACGGCGGCGGCGCGGTTCGCCGCCTCCTCGGCGCGGCGCGCCTTTTCCTTGAGGTTCATGGTGTTGATGGCGTCCGCCGTGGCGGGGATGGCCAGCTTGCGCGGCAGCAGATAGTTGCGGGCGTAGCCCTCTGCTGCATCGATCATCTGGCCCTTCTTGCCCTGACCTCTGACGTCCTGCTGTAAAATAACTTTCATCGTTCTATCCTCCTGATGGTGGTTTTTTATCCTTCCAAATACTGGTCGATGGCGGCGATGAGCTGCTCGCGCACCGCGTCCACCGTCCCGTCCGGGATCTGTCCGCCCGCGGTGGTGGAGTTTCCGCCGCCGCCGAGCTTTTCCATAATAAGCTGCACATTGATCTCGCCGAGCGAGCGCGCCGACAGATTCACGCCCGTATCGTGCTTGAAGAGCACGAACGACGCGCGCACGCCGCGCAGCGTCAGCAGCTCGTCGGCGGCCTTGGCCGCGGTCACGCGGTCGATGTCCTGCTCCACCGCCGCGATGGCAATGTCGTTGTGATACAGCTCCGCGTGGCGGATGATGTCATAGCGCTCGATCATGTCGGAAAGCGTTCCCTGGAACAGGCGCTGCACGTCCGCCGTGTCCACGCCCGCGCGGCGCAGCAGCGCCGCGGCCTCAAAGGTGCGTCCGCCGGTGCGCATGGTAAAGTTCTTCGTATCGAGCACGATGCCCGCGAACAGGGCCTCGGCCTCGGCGCGCAGCAGATCGCCGGGGTCAATGAGATATTGCAGCAGCTCGCTCACCAGCTCCGACGCCGACGAGGCGTAGGGCTCGTGGAAGTTGAGCGCAGCGGATTCAATATAGCTCGCCGCCCGGCGGTGATGGTCGATGACCGCCACGCGGTTGCAGGTGTCGAGCAGCTGCTCGGACTCCACGAAGTCGGGGCGGTTGGTGTCCACCACCACGAGCAGCGCGCCGGGCTGTGCCTTGATGAAGGCGTCGCTGCCGCTGATGAAGGCGTCCTTATACTCCGGCAGCGCGGCAAGGCGCTTGAGGATCGGGCCGGCGGCATTGTCGTCCATGTCAATGACGATCTGCGCCTTCTTGCCGCGCTTGCGCGCGATGCAGCACACGCCCGCCGCCGCGCCGACGGCGTCGAAGTCGGCGTGCTTATGGCCCATGATAAAGACCTGACTGGCATCGGAGATCAGCTCGCCGAGGGCGTTGGCCATCACGCGGGACTTGACCTTCGTGCGCTTTTCGGTGGACTTTGTCTTGCCGCCGTAGAACTCAAAATCGAGGCGGTTGCGCACGACGACCTGATCGCCGCCGCGCGAGAGCGCCATCTCGATGGACAGGCCCGCGTTCTTGAAAAGCGTCTCGTAATCGTCCGCGTCCTTGCCGACACCGATGGAGAGCGTCGCGGCGACGCCGTCCTCGGTGACAACGGAGCGCACCGCGTCGAGCACGCTGAACTTGCCCTCGAGCAGCGTATTGTAATGCTTTTCCGTCAGCAGCAGCAAATAGCGGTTGCGGTCGTACTTGCACAAAAGCCCCTGCGTGCCCGACACCCACGCGCTGATCTTTTCGTCGATCTGCGCGAGCACGGACGAGCGCGCCGCCTCGGTGCCGGCCTTCATCAGCTCCTCGTAGTTATCGAGCATGAGCACGGCCACGATGGGGCGGTTCTCCTCGCTCTTTTTCCTGAGCTCGTCCTGCTCAGTCACGTCCATCCAATAGGTCAGCGCGAGAAGTCCGCGCGCACCGCTGCGGCCGCTCGGATGCGTGAGACTGCCGAACACGCGGAAGTGCCGGTTGTTGACGACGACCGTTTCGGGGCACTCGCTCTTTCCCTCCAGCAGCCATTGGGCGGGGAAGCCGGGCAGCGTATCCTCCAGCCGGTTATCGAACAGATTCTCCCTCATGCCCGTGAGCTGGAGGAAGCTCTCGTTGCTCCACAGCACCTCCTGCGTATCGGGCCGGAAGACCATCATGGCAAAGGGGGCCGAGAGCATGGAGGACTTGCCCGCGCTCGCCACATCGTCGGTCATATCCTCGACGTAGCGCTGGATGCCCTCGCGGCGCTTTTGCGCCGTGCGGCGGAAATAGACGTAGGTAAGCGCCATCACACCGGCTTCAACAAGGCCGAGGATCGGCTCGATCCACAGCGTCACCGCGCAGAAGACCGCGGCAAGAAGAAAATACAGCCGCATATTCGGCTCGGTCAGTTTATTGACTTTCTTACTCATAAGGCATCCTCCCTGCTTCATCGGCAGCACAAAGGCGGAACAAATACGAATAGATACTATATTGTAGCACACGGGCGCGCAAGGGCGCAATAGGCTTTCCGATAAAAAATTCGTCCGGAAAAGGGGCGCATGAAAAAAAGTGTGTACTTTTTCCAAAAAACGTGGTATACTATAAAAACACAAATTGTATTGAGCCGCCATCGCGCGGTTTGAATAGAGCACAAGTCCATAGAGAAAACGATCAGGGCGCCGATGGTGCGATGCGCTCCGCGGAACAGGGCGGAGCGCGCAGCACGGACGTCGTTGTTTCCGTGCGGTCATTTCCGCGCGGCGTGGACCGAATGCTCACCCAATTTTTGAAGATCCATAAGGAGTGAATGCATTTTGGCAGAAAATTTGAAGATCATCCCGCTCGGCGGGCTGAACGAGATCGGCAAGAACATGACCGTGTATGAGTACGGCGGCGAGATCATCGTCGTGGACTGCGGCATGGCCTTTCCCGGCGACGATATGTACGGCATCGACCTTGTCATTCCCGACGTGAGCTACCTCACCAAGCACAAGAACCGCATCCGCGGTCTGTTCATCACCCACGGCCACGAGGACCATATCGGGGCCATCCCCTACGTCCTCAAGCAGGTCAATATGCCTATTTACTGTACCCGCCTGACCGCGGGACTGATCCGCCTGAAGCTCGAGGAGCACGGGCTTTTGAAGTCCACCAAGATCGTCACGGTCGAAAGCGGCATGACGGTCAAGGCCGGCAAGTTCAGCGTGGAGTTCATTCATGTGAACCACTCCATCGCGGACAGCGTGGCGTTTGCCATCCACACCGGGCTCGGCACCGTCGTCCACACGGGCGACTTCAAGATCGACTCCACGCCCATCGACGGCGAGGTCATCGACCTCGCGCGCTTCGGTGAGTTGGGCAAGCAGGGCGTGCTCGCGCTGCTCGCGGACTCCACGAATGTCGAGCGCCCCGGCTACACGATGAGCGAGCGCACGGTCGGCAAGACCTTCGACCGGCTCTTCGCCGGCTGCAAGCAGCGCATCATCGTCACGACCTTCGCCTCCAACGTCCACCGCATCCAGCAGGTCATCGACGCGGCGGCGGCGGTCGGCCGCAAGGTCGCCGTCACGGGCCGCAGCATGGAAAATGTCACCAAGGTCGCGGTCGATCTCGGCTACATGAAGCTGCCCAAGAACACCGTGACGGATATCAACAAGATCAAGGCGCTCCCGCTCGATAAGCAGGTCATCGTCACCACCGGCTCGCAGGGTGAGGAGATGAGCGCGCTCTACCGCATGGCGTTTTCCCAGCACAAGCAGATTGAGGTCGGCCCCGGCGACCGCGTCATCATCTCGGCTTCCGCCATTCCCGGCAACGAGAACACCGTCTCGCGCGTCATCAACGAGCTGTTCCGCAAGGGCGTCGAGGTCATTTACGACCGCGCGGATATGCTCCACGTCTCCGGCCATGCCTGTCAGGAGGAGCTGAAGATCATCCACGCGCTCACAAAGCCGAAGTATTTTATCCCCGTACACGGCGAGCAGCGTATGCTGCAGATCCATAAGAACCTTGCCATGTCCATGGGCATGGACCGCAAGAACATCGCCATCTGCGAAAACGGCGACGCGGTGGAGATCACCGCCCGCACAATGAAGCTCGTGCCGGGCATGGCGCCCGCCGGTGAGATCTTCGTGGACGGCAGCGGTGTGGGCGACGTCGGCGCGGTCGTCCTGCGCGACCGCAAGCACCTTGCCGAGGACGGCATGGTGGTGGTCGTGCTGCCCATCTCCGCGCACGACGGCTATATGCTCGCCGAGCCTGAGATCATCACCCGCGGCTTCATCTACGTCAAGGAGTCCGAGGAGCTGATGAACGAGCTGAAAACGGTGGTCATGTCCGCCGCCGAGGGCGTGCTGGGTCGCCGCAGCCGTGACATCGGCGAGCTCAAGGGCGCGATCAAATCGGGCGTGAGCAACTACCTGTTCAAAACGACCAAGCGCAGCCCGATGGTCATTCCCGTCATCACAAAGCTGTAAAGAGTCAAGCAAAAAGCAGAGCGTTCCGCGGAACGCTCTGCTTTTTCAAAAGGCGGCGGAATGGCTTGCGTTTTGCGCCCCAGCGTGATAGAATGTTTTGCTGAAAAATAAAAGGAGGCTTTCCTTTATGAAATTAGGTATCGAGAGCCGATGCCCTGATTTCATAACTCAATGAAGCTGAATTAGTTTTCATAAAAGCCAATATCAGTTGAGTTTCCTAATTTTCGAGGTGCATGAAGCTTCATAAAAAAACATAGTGCTCCATGCTGATTTGGTACAGTAATGGTACAGTGATTTAGTGATTTGGGTACGCAATGAATGGAAACCTTGTGCAACAAATAGTAGAGGCCGCTGCCTGCGAATTACAGGCAGCGGTGTTTTTTACAGAAAAGCAATTCAGCGGTTAAAAGCCGAAACTTGTTGTTTGATCCGGAAATATCTCAAAACAGCTTGGCAAATTGCAGTTTCAATGATATTATTATTTTGAGATGTTGTATCTAAAGGAGCGATGCATATGAGCGTGAATGCAATGACCATAAAAGGTATAATAACAGGGATAGGTTTTGCTCCTCAAGATGGGAAGGATGGTATCTACTACAAGTGCTATTCTTCCCACGACAACTATACTATTTTCGTTGATTTTAACAATGAGAGAATTCTGTATGATTCCATGGAAAACCCTGCACAAGTAGCTATTATAGTGCACCAGAGAACGACCAGCA
>CDZW01029566.1_pt1 | contig 11751 bp, 20 predicted proteins | sample 557511 | NCBI WGS metagenome assembly CDZW01 (sample SAMEA3182067, study PRJEB8094) | gut metagenome | biome: human; feature: gut; material: Stool; isolation source: human stools | place: Canada | collected 2013-03-05 | reverse complement strand
CGTAGTTTTTTTAGTAGGGCACTGAACACAAAAATACCTCCTCGAAATTGCGGGTAATTCACACGCAAAACTATTGACAAACTCGTAAATGCGAGCTATACTAAGTGCGCAAAGTGGTTTATGAATAAAGCAAAATAAATCATAGCACACCCCGACCGAAAAGGAAATAGCAAATCGGCGAACGGTAGAGTAAAAGCGAGCGGCGGAGGCGTTTTTCAGAAGGAGAACGACAACATGAAGAACGACATCGCAGACATCCTGTTCAAGTACACCACTGGCGAGGCCACACTGGAAGAGACGAACGACGCCTTGAAGGAGGCGGAGGCGGGCTTCAACTTGGAACCGGGCCGCAACGAGATCACCCCCGACGAGATGGCCCTCACCACTGTCGGAGATACCCCGGAGGAGGCCAACGGCTTCGGCCTGTTGGACACCGGCACCGGCAGCATGGAGAAAGTCCACGTCACCAACGGCAAGCTGGACGAGGCGATCAATCAGGTCAACCATGACGGCACGACCAATATGCTGGCCTTCGTCATCATCGGCCCCAATCGTTACGAGGTCAAGGGCGACACCCTGACGGACTGCTAAAGCCCACCAACACCTAAGCGACTCTTAGATTTAATTCCGCCGACCGCCGTTCGCTTTTGCTCTACCACAAACGCCGAGAAAAGGAAAGGAGGCAGATCATGAGACGCGGCAAGAAGCCCACCCGCAAGCAGAAGATCCGGCTCGGGCAAGCGGGCCTCGCCCCGGAGAACTGGCTGGTCGTGAAGCAGAAAGCAAACGGCGAGCTAATCATTCTGAACAAGTACCACGACACGATCCGCGTCATCCCGCCACTGGCCGGATGAGCTTTGCAGGAAGGAGCAGCAGCATGAAGGAGCAACCGCACATCTGCCCACTGTGTGGGCGAGCATACGACGAGCCGCCCGCGCTGTCGCGAGTGGACAACCAGACAGACATCTGCCCGAGGTGCGGCATGATGGAGGCACTGGCGGCCATGCCGAGGCGGGAAACGCCACAGGAGCGGACGCGGCGGGCCGTGTACGCCACGGGCAACCGCTGGGCGATTGAGAACTTTGAAGCGACCCACCACTAAGCCGAAACGCCCGGAAGGGCGTCACCGGGAACTGCCCCACCCGGTCTGAAGATGGCAGGGCAGAAAGGAATGACGGCAGCATGAGAAAGATCAAGAAGATCAACGGCTTCCTCGTGGTCAAGTTCAACGACCGCGAGAAGCGCGAGTACGAGGGCACGGCCCTCGGAGAGTACGGCGTGATCGACGCGGAGGTCTACACGGGCAATCTGGACATCGACCGGGGCGCGATGGAGTACGACGACGCGGACACGCTGGAGGTGGCCGTGGAGCTGGCACGGGGGCTGGAGTCCGAGGAGGACATCACGGACGAGCCGCCCACCTACACCGCCGCCGTGGAAACGAATGAGAGCTATACCGAGGAGGCGGTGGAGCCCGCCGCCCTGATCGAGGGCTGGACGCGCCGCCTTGCCACGCAGGTCAAGAGCAAGCACCACCCCGACACCGACCCGCGCACCGCCGCGCACGAGCTTTACGGCTTCAAGATGGCGCTGTATCAGATCGGCTTCCTGCCGGAGAGCGAGGTCATCACCGACCCGGACACCTTCGGCGCGGGACGGCTGGACGGCCCCATGCCGCGCAACCCCGAAGAGTTACTGGCGTTCGTGTGCGACGAACGGTGCAAGAACCGGGCCGGACACACGCAGGAGGAGCTGGACGCCATTTGTGCGAAGTGCCCGCTGGGACAGCTCTACGAGGACGCGGAGGCACAAGACCTACGCATCCGGGAGCGGAGCGAGCGAGCGCTGCGGGAGCACATCGAGGGCGTGAGGCACGCTGAGGACACCCTGACCGCCCTGCTTGGCGGGCATGAGGCGCTGGCCTACCTTGCGGCGCTGCGGGACGGACAGATCCTGCAGGAGAACGAGTGCGAGCACTATGCGGCGCAGATCGCCGAGGCGGGCGCAGCGTGGGAGACGGTGCTGGAGGGCGTGAGCTTTGAAGACCTCTCCCGGCTGCGGCACCTGCTGCGGGAGGTGGACGAATACACCAAGGGCGGCGGCGAGCTGTTCAACGGCTTCCAGCACAAGACAGAGCGCATCCCGGCGCATCGGCTGGAGGAGCTCCACCAGCTCGGGACGGCGCTTCTCGGCGAGTGCCCGGAGAACGACTGCACGATCTACCGCAACGTGTTCCGCATGGCGGTCGACGTCGACGGGCAGATGGGCAAGCTGACGGGCCACGCGAGGGAGACGATGCAACGGGAGTATGATCGGCTGCTCCGGGAGTTGAACCGCCTCTACACCATGAACCACGCGGTGAAGAAGTACCGGGAGGCGCAGCATGACAGGACTTGAACTGCTCAAGGCCCCGGAGGCCACGGCGGGTGAGATCGCGGACATCATCTCCGCACCGTGCCCGCCAACTATCCCCGCCCACTGTGACGGCGTGAGCTGCCGCGCGTGCTGGCTGGCATGGCTGACAGGCGAGCCACTCAAAGGGAAAGAGCCGCCCGACAAGCGGACGGCTCCGGATGATGCTCCCGCCTACTACCATCCTCCAGTGAAAGCAATCCGAGAGGCGGCGGAGAGGATCAGGGAGGGGCGCATGGAGTACGTAGCAGAAGCGCTCACTCGCCCCTCCGCTCCAGAAGAGCCTCGACAGCCTTGAAGGCGTAGGCCCTTGCGACTACTGACGCCGCATAATAAGTTTCCCGGCAGACGGCAACAATCGCCGCCTTCTGGGCCTCGGTGAACCCAGCGTCAACGTGCTCGCCAGAGTCGAGAATGGCAGAGCGAAGACGCTCGCCGAGAATAGACCAGTCAACGTCGCGGCTCTTGTCGACCTCGTCGAGTACACACTCGACGGCATCAAGGGTAGCATCAGCCATAGACAACACCCCCTCCCCGGGCAGCGGCCCAGCTCCATTATACACGAGCAGGAGGGCAAAGGAAAGGAGCAGCAGAATGTTCAGCACAGAAGACCTCAAGACCGCGATCGGCGCGACCGTCATCGCACGGCGAAACGCGGCGGCGCGGCTGCGGGAGGCGGGCAACCCCCGCGACCCGTTCCGGGCGCTGCCGGGGATGGAGCAGCAATTCTTTGAAGCGGCACAGAGCGTGCGCAGCTACGACCTTGTTCTCAACTTACTTGAGAGAGAAGTGAAGCGGGAGGCGCGAAAGCGTGCGGGGCGCACGGCGCAAAGCGCGGCGGCGTTCCTCATCACGGCGGGGCTCATCCTGCTCGCGACGCTGGGCTTCGCGGCGGCACTGCTGCTGATGCGCTGCCCCGTCCCCGCCGTGAGCGTCACCGCGTTTATAGGCGTGGCAGTCTCGCTGGGCTGGGCGGTCATTCGGAAGTAAGTCTAAGAACAAGGAGAAAGGAGGGCAAGCGATGAGAGGCCCGAAGAAACGGCTGACGCCGTTCGGGAAGATGGTGGTGAAGGCGCTGGCTGACCGGGATATGAGCCGGGCGGAGCTGGCGGCCACGGTAGGCACAAGCCCGCAGTACATGAGCTACATCCTGAACGGGACACGCTCGGGTGAGAAGTACCTCCCGGCGATCATCGCCGCCCTCGCGCTCGACCCGAAGAAGGCGGAGCGGGCGATCGCGGCATGACGCACGGAAGGGAGGGAACGGAGTGCCGGACGTATTCATCACGCTGGAGGAGGCAGCGGCTTTTGAAGGTATCACTTACGAGGCCATGAAGAAGCGCGTTCAAAGAAGCCCCGAACAGCATAACGTAAAGTCACAGGCCCGGGAGGGCGGCGGCAAGGATCAGGTGTTGATCTCGACAAGCTCCCTCTCGGCAAAGGCGCGGAAGGCATGGCGAGCTGCGCAGAAGGTGGAAGGGAGTGAGGTCATCATAGACAAGAGAGCACAGGAGGCCGTGCCGTGGTACGTCACCGCCGACCTGAACCAGTACACGGAGGCGAACAAGAAGCGCTTCTATGAGGCGGTAGAGCTGGCGGCACGGGTGCAGGACTTCATCGACTATGACGGCCCTGACCGCACGGGCTACGCCGAGCGGTACGCGCTGGGGCTGGGGATCAGCCCGCAGAGCCTGTACCGCTACATGAAGAACGTGCTGGAGGCGAACGCATGGGCGCTGAAGCTGGAGAAGGAAGACGGCAAGAGCCGGGACTACTTCCGGGCGCTGGCACTGTGCCGGAAGCCAAAGGAGACGGGTACGTTCCCGAGCTTGACGGACGAGCAGAAGGCGATCATTGAGAACATCTGGTTCGACAAGCGGTTCGCGGCGAACCTCGGCACGATCGAGATGCTCTATGAACGGTTTGAGCTGGAGGCGGAGCGGCGGGAGTGGGAGGAGTATCCCTCCATCAAGACGGTGGCCCGGTATATCAAGTTCCTCATGGGACAGCGAGGTGCGGAGTCTGCCCGGTTCCTCGCCGCCAATGGGACGCGGGAGTGGAAGAACAAGCGGATGATGAAGGGCAAGCGCGACGCGACGAGCCTTCAAGTCATGGAGTATGTTGTTGGCGACGAGCACACCTTCGACTTTTGGGTGCAGTGGACGGCCCCGAACGGCAAGATCAAGGCCGTGCGCCCGAAGCTGGTTGCGTGGCTGGATATGCGCTCCCGCGCTATCATCGGCGATGTAGCGTGCGTCAACGCCAATTCGCAGACGCTGAAGGAGTCGCTGGTCAAAATGATCTACAGCAATCCGGGCGGCGTTCCCCACATCCTGCACGTCGACAACGGCAAGGACTACACCGCCAAGGCCATGACCGGGCAGAACCGAAAGCGGCGCAAAATCGACCCCGACTTCGCATTTGACTCGGAAACGGTCGGATTCTATCAGAGCATCGGCATCCAAGAGGTCGGACGCTCGCTGCCGTATCAGCCTTGGGACAAACCGATTGAACGCTTCTTCTCCACGGTCTGCTCGAAGTTCTCCAAGTGGTTTGAGAGCTACACGGGCACGCTGACAGGCTCGAAGACCTACGCCAAGCGGCAGAAGGACATCGACCGGATGCTGGAGCGCGGAGAGCTGCTGACGATGGAAGAGTTCTTCGAGGCCTGGACGGAATGGAAGAACACCAAGTATCACACCCGAAAGCATCGCGGCCTGAGTGACGCGGGCGAGCAATGGGTCACGCCGATCGAGATGTTCGAGAACGGCCCGCGCTATGAAAAGGCAGCTCCGCCCCGAGAGTATGCGGCGATGCTACTGATGAAGGCGGCGACCGCCCGCGTCACGAACCAAGGCATCAACAAGTTCGGCACACTCTACACGGACACGGAGCTCGCCTACTATGTCAATCAGAAGGTCAACATCAAGTGGGACATCGACGACGTCACCAAGCTCTATGTGTACGACATGGAGGGCAAGAAGATCTGCGAAGCGGTGTCTGCCGAGCTGCTCGCCTTCGGCCCGCATTGTTCTCAGGCAGCGCTGGAGAAGCACCTGCGCGATCAGAAACGAAACGAGCGCGAGGTCAGAGAGTATCTGGAGGAGCGAGTCCGCCCCTACGAGCTGCGGCTTGAGGACGGTGCAAGGCCCTCGGATGCAGTGGGCATGATCGACCTGACCATCAAGGCCACGCCGAGCCAGAAGCTGGTCTCCCTGCCAAAGGACAGAATGTTCCGCTCGGAACAGGCAAGCAAGGCGAGCCGGAAGAAGGTCACGGACGACACCTTCCTCAACGCCAAAGGCGACAAGGCGCTCTCCCTTTTGAGAGCGATGAACGAATAATAACGGAGGTACATCATGGAAGTTACAGCAGCGGAGCGCACCGCACTCTTTACCAACATCAGCCCCCTCGCACAGCGTATCGACAGATACATCCGCACGACGCCCTCAAGCGTCGCGGCGGTCGCCAGAGAGATCGGCTACAGCCGCACCACCCTCTCCCGGTATCTCGCGGGCAAGTATGACAGCAACCCGAACGACCTTGAGAGCAAGCTGACGGACTTCCTCACCCGGCAGACGGGCGAGGCGGTCGACCTGACGACGCCGCTGGCAGAGCCGGAGGGCAAGACATGGAAGACGCCCACGTTCTTCGAGAGCCGGGACGCGAAGGCCGTGCTCGGCGTATGCCAGAGCTGTCAGGAGTACATCGGTCTCGGCATCGTGGTCGCCCGTAGCGGCTACGGCAAGACCTACGCCCTGCGGCAGTACGCAAAGCTCTCCCGCGTGGCCTACATCGAGTGCGACGACACCATGAGCAGCCGCGACCTTGTGGAAGCGATCGAGCGGAGCATCGGGCTCCCCAACGGCTACGGCACGATCTGGCGCAGGGTGAACGGCATCCGGGAGTTCTTCAACACGAACAAGGGCTACCTCCTCATCATCGACGAGGCGGACAAGCTGGTGAGCAAGTACACGCAGAAAAAGATGGAGATCCTGCGGGCGGTGTTCGATCAGAGCGACGTGGGCCTTGTGATCGCGGGCGAGCCGAAGCTGGAGGCGCAGATCAAGACCTACCTCGTGCGCATGGCGAACCGGGTGGACTTCTACGCCTCGCTGCGGGGCCTCTCCCCCTCGGAGGTGGAGGGCTACCTCGCGGACTTCCAGATCGAGCCGGACGCGCTGGTAGAGCTGAAGGCGCGGGCGTGCAATATGCAGACCGGGTGCTTCCGACTGCTCGACCGCACGCTCTCCAACGTCCGGCGCATCCTCAAGGAGACGGGCGAGGAGACGGTGACGGTGAAGACGATCGCACAGGCGTCGTCCATGATGATGCTTTAAGGAGGGACAGCGAATATGAGAATAGAACGCATCAGCGGCGCGATCCTCATCCTGCTCTCCGGCGTGCTGCTCCTGACGGCGGCCTACGGCGGGACGCCGGAGGAGCAGGACGCGACGGCGATCCTCCTGACGCTGCCGATGGGCCTTGTGGCCCTGTTCGCCGAGATCCCGGAGCGCGGCAAGCACACCAAGCACGACTACCGGGCACGAGGCCCGCGATATTAACGAACTGAAAGGAGCCGCAAACATGGCAAGGAAACGAGTAGTCGAGGCCCCGAGCCTCCATTCATGGGAGGACGTGAACGACGCCCTCCGTCAGATCGCCGAGGCGCAGATCGCGCTGGGCGAGATCCAGAGCGATATGCAGAAGCAGATCTTAGGGGCGCAGAAGGTCGCCGAGGAGCAGAGCAAGCCGCTCAACGACAGCGTGGCCAAGCTGGAGCGCGAGATCAAGAGCTTCGTCACCGACCACCGGGACGAGATGGGCAAGGCGAAGTCGATGGTGCTGACGTTCGGCGAGGTAGGCTTCCGGCTCTCCACCTCCGTCTCGCTGCCCCGGGCGAAGGAGAAGCTGGAGGAGATCATCCGCCGCCTCAAGTCCCGCCAGATGACGGACTGCATCGTGGTGGAGGAGAAGGTCAGCAAGGAGGCCCTGAAGAAGTACGGCGAGGATACGGTGAACGCCGTGGGCGCGACGTGGAAGCAGAGCGACGTGTTCGGCTATGAGGTGAATATCGCCAAGCTGGAGCAGATCAAGGCGGGCAACTGAGGAAGGGGGCTCACGGAATGGCAGCAGCAAGGACGGGGCGCAAGCAGCCCTCCATCCGCACGCTGTGGGCGATCGCGAAGTCGCCGGAGCTGCACCTTACGGATGAAGACCTGCACGCGGTGGTCTACCGCGAGACGGGCAAGGAGTCCATGAAGACGCTGACGCAGGGCGAGGTGAACACCGTAGCCCGGGTGCTGCAGAACATGAAGGACAGCGTGAGCCGGAGCGTGCGGGACAAGCGCACGGACACGGGCGGCGACATCCGCACCACCGCGCAGCGCCGGAAGATCTACGCGCTGTGCGAGGCGCTGGGTTGGAACGACGACCCGCGCCGCATCCAAGGCTTCGTCAAGCGCGTGGCCCACGTCGACCGCATCGAATGGCTGAACATGGCGCAGTGTGAGAAGGTCATCGAAGGACTCAAGGCGATCCTCGCGCGGCAGCGGCGGAAGGAGGCGGAGCCGTGATGGAGGAACAGGCAATCCTCGCGGCGCTGGAACGCATGGCGCAGATGCAGAATAGCATCCGCAGCGGCATGGACATCTGCAGGGACACAGGGCTCGTGTTCCTGCGGGTCTACTATGAGCAACTCCCGCCCAGCGTCGCCCGCCGCCTGACGGAGCTGCACGCGGAGGACGTGGCGGCGATCCACCACGCGACCTCCACGGAGGGCACGGCACAGGAGCGGCAGCGCCTCGGCGAGAAGCTGGCAAGCGACGCAGCCGCCGCGCAGGTCATGCGGGCGGCGAAAGTCTACCGCGCAAAGCTCGGCTACGGCCCACAAGAGGGCGCAGACGGCGCGGCAACGGCGGGAGGTGATCTCTAATGCCCAAGGGGAAGAAACGCCTCACGCAGCGGGAGAAAGCCGAGCGTGCGGCAATCAAGAAGCAGCTCCAAGCGGACGGCGTCCTCCCGCCCGACAAGCCCCGGCTCAACCGCAAGAAGTTCGCCCGGGAGGTGTGGGAGGAGTTCAGCGAGATGGACGTCTACACCGCCGACTTCTACCTCCGCAAGGCAATCATGGCAACGGTGGGGCCGGAGCTGCACGAGGTGACGCCGGAGCAGGTCGGCATCTTGAAGTTGATGAAGTTGGCGGTGGAGACCGAGCGGTTCATGCAGCAGCTCAAGGCAGAGGGGCGCGAGCAGTACAGCATCGGGGAGTATGTCGAGAAGGTCTACAACCCGGTCATGAATTTATAGGAGGATTCACATCATGGCAAAACTGACACCAGACGCGACGAGGACGGAGCACGGCCTCGTCATCAACGAGAAGATCATCCCGTGGGGCGCGGTCTGGCCCAAGGACTCCGGCGCATACAAGAAGGGCGCACAGTACAAGGCTGACCGTCTGCTCTCGGGCGGCACGGGCAAGGTCAAGGGCGTGACCATCCACAACACCAACGACCTGAAGAATGTGGAGGAGGACGCCGAGCAGTACACCCGCGCGACGTGGCCCAACGCCAACATGAACGACGCCCGCGTCCACTACTACGTCGACGACATCAACGCATGGCAGAACCTGAGAGAGGACGAGGTGGGCTGGCACGCTGGCGATGGACGGAAAGCCACGGGCGGCAACGAGACGACGCTCTCCATCGAGATCATCATGGACGGCTCGGGCAGCAAGGAAGACCTCAAGGCAGAGGAGAACGGTGTGCTGCTGGCGGCACTGCTGCTGAAGAAGCACGGCTTGAGCGTGAACGAGCTGTACACGCACAACCACTGGATGGGCCACCCGGACTCCATCGTGCAGGGCGCGAGGAAGAACTGCCCGCTGTACATCCTGCCCCATTGGGCGCAGTTCAAGGAGAAGGTCGCCGCGAAGCTCGCGGAGCTGAACGGCGGCGCAGCCACCACGGAGGCGGGCAAGACGGAGATCATGGGCAAGGCCAAGGCGAGCGCACAGCAGATGGCGCTGTTCGCCCGATCCAAGAACGCGGAGCCGCAGCTCCCGGCGTGCTCGCTGGAGCAGCTGGCGCAGTTCTTCCTCGAAGAGGGCGAGGCCGAGGGCGTGCGCGGCGACGTCGCCTTTGCGCAGAGCCTCCACGAGACGGGCTTTTTCAAGTACGGCGGCATCGTGCTCCCTACGCAGAACAACTACGCAGGCATCGGGGCGCTGAACGGCAACGCCAAAGGACAGGCGGCGACCTTCCCCGACCCGCGCACGGGCGTCCGGGCGCAGATCCAGCACCTGAAGGCATACGCCTCCGAGGAGGCGCTCGTGAACGGGTGCGTCGACCCGCGCTTCTCCCTCGTGACACGGGGCTCGGCGCAGTATGCGGAATGGCTGGGCGCAAGCGACAACCCCAACGGCAAGGGCTGGGCCGTACCGGGCAAGGGCTACGGCGGCAAGATCGTCGCCTTGCTGGGGCAGATCATGGCGTTCGAGGTGCCCCAGCCGTCCGCGCCGAGCGAGCCGGAGGAGCAGGAGCCGGAGTTCCCGGCGTATCAGTTGGAGGGGCTTGAAACGCTCACGGAGGCTGGCGTCATCAACTCCCCCGAGTTCTGGCGGCAGAAGTTCGGCGAGCAGGTGACGGTCGGCGAGCTGTTCGGCATCTTGGGGAAGCTCTTCACGAAAGCAAGCGAGTAAGGACACGGAGGGCGGGACATGGAAGACCTCGTAAAGGAGCTGACGATCGACATGGTTCCTGACGGCGACAACCGCATCATCGCGGAGACGATCGGCGTCGAGAACTACTACAAGCTGTGCTCGGTCGTCGGCGGCTCGACCATCTACCTCCAGAAGCCGGAGAGTGTCCTTCGCCCTGTCCGCGACGCTCACATCAAAGCGGAGTTCAACGGCTACAACCACCCCGAGCTCGCCCGCAAGTACGGCGTGACGGAGCGGTGGGTGCGGCAGCTCTGCGGCGAGGGAAAACTGGAGGGACAGATGAGCCTTCTCGACTACGGCGACGAGCCGGAAAACACTGCGTTCTAAGACAACATTTCTAAGAAGTAGTACATATATAAGGTTCCTGAAAGGGACGGTAAAATAAGACTATGAGCATAGCTCATAGTCTTATTTTTATATCCAAAGGAGGACACCAAACATGAGCATGGAGATCATCCAGAGCGCGGCGACTGAGCTGCTGGTCAACGTTGCGCTCGCCGTGCTGGCCCTCGCCGGGGCCTATGCGGTCTACTACATCCGGCTCGGCGCATCCAAGCTGAAGGCGCAGACCGCGCAGATCGAGGACGCATCAACCCGTAAGGTGCTGGACGACGCCTTGGAGGACGTTGCGAACCTCGCCACGCTGTCGGTGGGTGCGATGGAGCAGACCACGGCGAAGGCGCTGCGCGAGGCGGTCAAGGGCGGCAAGGCAAACCGCGAGGAGCTGGTCGCGCTTGGCAAACAAGTCTTTGACGAGGTCAAGGCGTCGATCGCGCCGGAGGCGCAGCGGGTCATCACGAAGAACCTCGGCAGCTTCGACGAGTATCTGACGAAGTGCATCGAGTCCGCTGTGCTGGAGATCAAGCAGAACGAGCCGTACATCACCCTCCCGGAGAGTGCACTCATCGAAGGCGAAGCGGAACGGTAAGGAGGGCGGCACATGGACGTCTCTCAGATCACCGCCCTCATCGGCGCGGCGGCGTCGCTGCTGTGTACCATCGTCGTCGGGGCGCTCACCTTCTTTATGAAGAAGACGCTCGCCAGTCTTGAAGAGGCGGACAAGCGGAACGCCGAGGACATCAAGACGCTGGACAAGAACCTCAACGACCTGAAAGCAGACCTCCCCCTGATCTACGTGACGCGGGAGGACTACATTCGGGTCATGAACAGGGTCGAGGACAAGCTCGACCAAATCCTCTACGGAGGCAAAGCCAAAGGAAAGGAGGAGTGACCTCATGGCAATCCTTGACGAGCTGACCGAGCAGGAGGTCAGCAAGAATAAAGCGATCCGGGGCTACATCGTCCGAGCCCTCGCAAAAGGCAGTCAGAACGCCTTGCTCGTCCGTCAGATCACAAACGCCCTCGTCGCTGACGGCCTGATCTACTCGCCGGACATTTCCAAGCCGATCGAGTATCTGCAGGAGGCGGGCTATGTGACGTTCACCGACCGCTCGGTAAACGCCTACAACGCCTACCGCAAGGACTCCGTCATCAAGCTCACCCGCAAGGGCGTCGATCTCGTCGAGGGCACGATCAACGACCCGGGCATCGATGTCTAAGGCAGAGCGGCGGAGGACGCGGGTCAGCTCGACGATCGACAAGCTCCCGGACGATATTAA
>CDZW01008033.1_pt1 | contig 11809 bp, 8 predicted proteins | sample 557511 | NCBI WGS metagenome assembly CDZW01 (sample SAMEA3182067, study PRJEB8094) | gut metagenome | biome: human; feature: gut; material: Stool; isolation source: human stools | place: Canada | collected 2013-03-05 | reverse complement strand
GCCGTGTACCGGTCGGTACGCACGGTGGTGTGAGAGGTCGGCTCTCCTATTTAGGGGAGCCTCCTACTCGATTACCGCTTTAGCAGCCAATTCCACTGCGCGATAGGCGGATTGAAAACAAACAGAGTCTTGTGTAAGTTCCTGATGGTCTTCCTGCTGTCATTCTCCCACAGCTCTCCATGGCGAACTGACTTTTTCGTGATGAAATTACGACTATTATATTATCGCAACCATTTTCATTTCATGATTAGCGATATGAAATATGACGTGAACAAACGAAAAAATCAATTCACGACGAAAAAATGATGCGAACATGCATGTCTGAAATGGTCGATAAATAGCCAAAACGATTGACGAAAGGTGTGGAACCTGATATAGTGCAGATAACGAGGTGAACGAACCTCAAAAGGAGGATGTTACCATGAAGAAAGTCATCAGTCTGCTGCTGACGGCAATGCTGCTGCTGTCGATGCTGCCCGCCACGATGGCGGAGGGCGTGGAGTACATTCCCGCGCCTTACGCGCTTGACGCGGAGAGGGCGGGACCGAAGGCGTATGTCGAGCCTGTGTTCTATGCCAACGGCGAGGGTGAACCGACCATCGGCGTCACCTATGTCGGCGTAATCAAGGCGGACGGAAAGTACTTCAAGGACTCGAACAACAACCACGAGCTGGATCCCTTTGAGGACTGGCGTCTGGATCCTGAAACCCGCGCAGCCGATCTGGTTGCCAAGATGAGCGTAGAGCAGAAGATTGGTCTGTCGCTGGCGCAGATGGTTCTGATGCCCGGCGCGACCACCTACGAAGCGGCGCTGGATGCAGATGGAAACGTGGACTTCAGCAAGCTGATGGTTGTCAGCGAAAAGGTGTTTGACGTTGCGATGGACGATCCGACGCGTGTCAACAACTCAACGGCGGAAATCATCGCCTTCAACAATCGCATGGGCGTTGTCCGCGTGATGTCGGACGTGGGCGCGGGCGTGCTGTACAACAACGCCACGAACCTGACGACCGAATACGCCGCTGCGGCGACGGGCGAACCCTGCATTCCGTTCACCCTCATTTCCAACCCCCAGAAGTTCCCCGGCGAACCCGGCACCATGGGTCTGGCGGCGGCGGTGATGGGCGACGTTGCCAACGGCGGCGACTACAGCCTGATTGAACGCTTCGCGGATCTGGATCGCCAGATTTGGGACGCGAAGGGGCTGGATCGTATGTATGGCCGTCAGATCGACCTGATTACCGACCCGCGCTGGGGACGCAACGTGACAACGTTCACCGAGGATCCCGCGGTGATGGCGAACATCACGGCTGCGCTGGTCAAAGGCTATCAGGGCGGCACCGACGGCTTGCAGCCGAACGGCGTTGGCCTGATCGTCAAGCACTTCCCCGGCGACAGCGCTTCCTATAACGGCTTCAAGTCGCACTACAAGACGGGTCAGTGGCGCATGTACCGCACGGAAAACGCCATGGAAAAGTACTTCCTGCCCGGCTTCCAGGCGGCGGTTGACTGCAAGACGGCGGGCATCATGTCCTGCTACAGCCGTCCCATGCCCATCAATGCCAACCAGACCTACCGCGGCGTGGACATCAATTCGGATTCTGTCGCGACCTCCTATAATGCGACCCTCCTGCAAACCCTGCTGCGTGATACGATGGGCTTTGAGGGCTTCGTCAACACGGACAGCAACATCCTGTTCGATATTCCGTGGGGTGTGGAAGAGCTGACGCCCCTTGAGCGTATCGCTCTGATGTATAACGCTGGTTCCGACATCATCGGCGACTGGTGGGGCAAGCCGATTGATTATTCTCTGGCGCTTGAGGCGTACAGCAAGGGCATGATTCAGGAAGAAGCCCTGACCCGCGCAACGACCAAGAATGTGGTCTCTTTGCTGGAATCCGACCGCTTTGAGAATCCCTATAAGGATTTGCAGACTAGTCTGGCTGCCGAAGCGGCTTATGCGCCCAAGGTGGAAACGCTGGCGCTCGAAATGTCCACGAAGTCGCTGGTTCTGCTGAAGAACCACAATAACGTTCTGCCGCTGAAGGAAACCGGCAAGAAGGTTTTCGTCGCTTCCTTTACCCGCAACGGCGAGGACGACAACAAGCTGGCGAACTGGAACAGAACCCTCACGGAAGCCGGCTATGTGATCGTTGAGAAGGCGGGCGAGGCGGATATCGTTCTGCTGGACGTGAAGCCGGACTTCCCCGCGAATAATGGCTGCATGAACACCCTTGACCTTGTTGAGGATCTTGAGGTCGCGGAGTATGACACCAAGACCGGCATGAAGACGGGCGGTATGACGGATCTGACCACCCTGATGGACGTGAAGAAGATTAAGAAATACGCCAAGGCAGTTCATGCAAACGGCGGCGTCGTCATCTGCTCCCTGACCCTCAGCGCACCGTGGATTCTGACCAAGCTGGAACCCTACTGCGACGCGATTCTTGTGAACTTTGCCTCCGTGACCGAGCTGGCGGGGCTGAGCGAGCTTGTGACCATCACGGATCTGCAGCTTCAGGTGCTTTCCGGCGCTATCATGCCGACCGGTAAGCTGCCCGTGACGCTGCCCTCCTGCACCGCGGTTCTCGAGGTCACGGATACCGAGATCGACGGCGTGGTGTATGAGCTGTGCGCTTCTCCCAACGACGTGCCCGGCTATGACAAGGATCAGTACATTGCGCCCGAAGTGCTGGCGCAGTCGCCTTCCGGCAGCTATGCGTATCAGGATGAGGACGGCAATACCTACAAGGTATGGTTCGGTCTGACCTACTGACGCGATTCCCAAATTCCCAAAAGCAATCTGCCTGCGCGTTCTTATCGCGAACTTGTATGATATGCTATTTCGCAGGCAAATGCTGACGAAGGGGGCAATCTTCCCTCGCGGACTCCTTTTCCTCGGTCGCTGCTGATGCGCGACTTGGGCAGCGACCCGTTCTGCGCGCCGCCCCCTCCGAATTCATCGGAGGGGGCGGCGTTTTGAGTGCGCCCGGCGGCGCACGCAAAAAAGGCTCTGCCGTTCTTCCTTCACGGAAGTCTGCAGAGCCTTTTTCATCCTATAAACTATGAATGAGCAAATTCCAAAAAGCATCCAAACTTTTCTTTGAGCATAGCGCTGAAGCTCACCCTACGCCTGCAACAGACACTCTCGAAAATAGGCAAAGCCTTTTTCAAAAGCGCCCCTATAATCCGGAAGCGTGCAGCAAAGGAAATGCACAAGCGAAAGAAGCAGCCACATTCTTTCGATGCCTCGCTGCTTCCGAAGCTGGCATTTATCAAAGGCGAGTTTCTGCTTGCAGTTTCTGAAAAACACCTCAATGCTCCAGCGCTTTGCATACATTTCGAGGATTTCCTGCGTGGAAAGATTCGTCTGCGTCGAGATAAACACTCGCAGTGCATCGGGATTTCCAAAGGACTTTTCCGAATAGCACAGCAAAACAACCGCTTTTTCGCAGTCGCTCACTTTGCCCTCATACCGATACGCATAGAAGCGCCGATGGCCAACGGTCACGAGGCTGACATTCGGATCATCTTTGCGGATGGCAGGGGCAAATGCTTTTGCCTGCTGTCGGATTTGGTTGGGGTAGATGATGCGGTTGGTGCGCAATGCGCCGGACAATCTCAATCTTGGAACGCGACTTGTCATACAGCACCATCGCGTAGTTCAAAGAGAGTCCATTGCAGGACAGCATCACGCCAACCGCCTGATGCCCGTAATCGTGGCACTTTTTCAAGTGCGACATGTGGTAATACGCCGCTTCAATGGGGTGCAGCGCCTGTGACGAAGGCGCTGTATGCGAAGCAATCGTATCGTCCACGATGCAGAAAACGGGCTGTCCGCTTTTGCGGGATTCGTGGTAAACCGTATCAACAACCTGCTTTCTGAATGACTGCTCGACTTCGAGGCTGTCCCACTTCCCGTCATTCAGAAAATGGGCGACGGAAGTTCTGTGCTTTTCGCTGAAATACTTCGTATTGGCTATTTTCCCATGATAGCCGGGCATGAAAACCGAATGGATGATTGCCATTATGTGTTCCAAGTATACATCGGACAGAATTTTTCTGAACCGCAGCTGGTTCAGGCTCTTGCAAATTTCTTCCGATTGCTTTACAATGTACTCATGAGACATCTCCTTTCGTGGTGGACGTTGAGTGGTGTTGGTATCTTCATTCTACCACCATAGAGAGGAAATGTCTCTATCCCTTTGGTTCCCTTTTGGGATTTGCTCGTTTATAGTTGATATGCTCTAATGTTCGTAAAATTATTCGTAAAGTATTGAACGAGATTTATGCTCATGCTATAATGGAATCGAAAGGAGTGGTCTGCTCATGGCAATCATTAGCCCTGTGTCCGATTTGCGCAATTACAACACCGTTCTTGAACAGGTTTCCGCTGGTTCACCGGTGTATCTGACGGTCAATGGACGTGGCCGCTTTACGATCCGCGATATTGCGGACGATGAAGAATTCGAGAAGGCAAAGGCGATGCTCCGCCTGATGTGCGAGCTCAATACGGGCATCCGCTCGGGAGAGGAAGAAGGCTGGGTGTCCGAGGATGATGTCCGGGCACACTTCCACAGCAAACGCAAATGAGGATTGAATACTCCCCGATTGCCGTTCGTGACCTCGAACGCGTCTGGGCGGAGGTTTTTGAAGCTTCTGCCAGTGAAGAAACCGCAACGAAATACATCGATGATTTGATGAATCAGATTTCAGCAAAACAAGACTTTCCAAAGTCTTGTGCTCCGCTGTATTATGAGGGCCTGTTCACCGGCTTCTACTTCGTGACGTTCAAGTCCTATATGGTATTCTACAAGGTGGAAACCGATCGGATGCTGGTCAGCAGAGTGGTCTATGGAAAGAGCGACCACATGCGTACCATTTTCCGTAATGCACATGAGAAGTGATCCATGAAACGCTGGCGATTATGCCGACGTTTTTCTTCGTAATACATCATAGAAGGATATTCAAATCCAAAAACCTTTACCATACAGCCGGAATTATGGTATAATATTCATAGGGTTATCGGATTGTATCTCTCAACGCCGCAGCTCATCTGCTATCTTGCTCACAGGAATGGAGTTGAAAGTATGGTTCATCATTCGTATCCCATACAGATGGAAATCGCAGGATCAACGGCGATGTGGACCAGACCGGACAGCGGTGACAGTCCTGTCAGCTATCCGGCACCGACGTATTCGGCCTGCAAGGGCATCTTTGAATCCATCCTTTTCGGGCCGGATGTGGAGATCATTCCAACCAGGGTTGAAATATGCGCTCCTGTTCAGTTTCATTCATACGCAACAAACTACAAGGGACCGTTGCGCCAGAAAAAGAGCATTGACCTTGGAAATGCATATCAGATGTATTCGACCGTTCTGATTGATGTATGCTATCGGCTCTATGCGGTGGTTGTGCCCAATCACAGGAAGGATACGCTTTCTGAAAAAACTCTGGAATGGGACAGGCGGACAACGTCGCCCGGTCATGCATACCAGGAGATTTTCAACCGGCGCTTGCAACGGGGGCAGTGCTTTGCTATTCCCTCGTTGGGCTTGAGAGAGTTTACGGCCAGCTACTTTGGCCCCTTCCGGGACGGGACAAAGGTATGTACCGATATGGAGGATATTCACATTCCTTCCACGCTGCGGCAGGTATTTCCCGATGGGCACAAATCGAAGGTTTCGTACCGCTTTGACAACGACGTGACGATTCATGCCGGGACGCTGGTGTTCCCGCCCAAGAGAGGTGTTCATTTTGATCAATGAATTGTCATCCCTGTCCAAAGCACTGGAACAGGCGGGAATCGTTCCATTGCAATCCTATAGAAATTACATTCCGCTACCCAATGTGAGCGCGAAGGCTCCCTGTATCCGAATCTGGGTAAAGGGTGGGCAGGTGGTTGATTTTGAGGCTATCGATCGGGCACTTGCAATGCAGCTGCGAAAATTCGGATCAAATCAGGCCTCGTTTCCCGGGCTCAATCTCATCAGCCTGTACCGCGTAACGGATGAATCAGAGAAAAAGTTGGTTGCGCAATGCATCGAGAAACCGGAAAGCATCGATGCCTTGCAGCTTCATGCCTTATGCAAAGAGAATGCGTGGGAACCGCATCAGAACAGCCGTATCAAGAATTGCTTTTCTGCAACCCCAAGGGAAATGGCCGGTCTGCTCGAAACTGCCGGCAATCCAAAAGAAAACCTGCTGAATACTCTGGCGGCAGAATGTGCGCCGTTTGCCAATGCGCAGGTACTGCACGAATCATTGACAAAAGCGGTATTTGCAAAGCTGGAAAAGAAGCAGGACGTTGGGCTGGCCTTGCTGATTCTTTTCCAGCTGGGTGATGCCAGTAAGCCGTGCAAAGATGACAAGCGGAACATCTCCGTATTCTTTGACACAGACGCATATGATACCTATGACATGTATGCGGCAAGCAGGGAGTTTACTGCATATCTGAATACAGCATTTCTTCAGGCGGAGAGAATCGTGACGAGCAATACAACCGAGGATGGATTGATAGATTCATTCGGACAAATCTATGTGCCGACCAATTCTCCAATGCCAAAGGTTAAGCTTGCCGCGGGGTTTGAGCCGGCATTGTATACGATGTTCGACGGGCAGCCCTGCCAGAACAGATATCATAACTTTGATGACAAACGCGATTCCTACCCGTTATCCGCACAGCACCGTGTCCAGTTTCAGGCTTCCTTGAATTGGCTTGGCGGGGATGCCAAGAACAAAGGCATCACTTGGCTGAATACAGGCAAAGGCGAAGCGGTATTCGCATATCCCAGCTCACTACCGGAGGCTCCGCTTCCTTATGTGCAGTTTTTTGGTCATCCTGATCGATCGGAAACCTTCAAAGAAATCTCCGGAAGCCTTTTGGCTGCATTCAACGGGATTCCGCCAAAGGACAGACCTGAAAGCGTTCAGGTATTTGTGCTCAGAAAAATTGATAAGGGACGCACAAAGATTCTTTACTCTGAGTCTGCTTTGGCAGATGCGTTGATGCATGCCGCTGAAAACTGGGATATGGCCTGCAATGATCTTCCGGATATTGCATCCATACGGCTTTCAGCGCCATTTCCCATTGACGTTGCAACTGTTGTCAATCAGGTTTGGCGACAGGATGGAGAATCATCAACGGTATCCGCCATGCATCCTTATGAGGGGATCGGGCTGTTCCTCCATCGGGCACAGCACCGGCTGCTTCTGCACGAGCTGCACATTCTCGTTCAGCATGGTATGCCGCTATTCATCCATGCAGGTCCTTTGCTGCACAGTGGAAGAAAGTGCAGCCGCGTTGCTCAGCTGGAACAGATCCTGCCCGTTCTGTCCATGCTTCTGTTCTTCAGCGGAAATAGAAAGGATGATTATATGGAAGCTACACCCTACCTGATGGGACAACTGCTCAAGGCCTCCGATGAGCTGCATGCGCTGTACTGCAAGGTGGTGCGTAACAATCAGATTCCGCCGCAGCTTGTGGGCTCTGCCCTGTTTGTTGCCGCGAGCGAAACGCCGGGTAGAACGCTGTCCCAGCTTTCCGTGAGAATGGCGCCTTACCTGTCATGGGCAAAGCAGTACCGCACGAAGAATGAAGATTCCAGCGGTCTGGCAGGATGGTACCTGAAGGTATTTGAGCAAATCGCCAACAAGCTTGCGACAGAGTATTCTGTTCCCATGCGTTGGAGTGATGCCCAGAAGGCACAGCTGTTTATCGGATACCTCGCTTCCTTCCCCAAGCAGGAGAAGCAGGATGAAAGCAATGCCGAATAATCAGAGCAAAGGAGAGTAGAGCAAGATGAGTGTGGATTTCAATCGTGCAACCGGGCTTTTGATTCTCGAGGTTGTCAATTCCAATCCGAATGGGGATCCTGACCGTGAAAACGATCCTCGCCAGCGCCCGAATGGACTGGGTGAGATTTCGCCCGTATCTGTCAAGCGGAAAATCCGTGATTTGATCGAGGATCATGACGGCGTATTTTTCCAGAGCTTGCCCGAAGCGTACATCCGTCAGGCGGATCTCTATTGCATCTTGGAATCCCGTGGGCGCGACAGGGCAGCAATTACAAAAGAAATGAATGACAACCCCAATTTTATGGACAGCACATTTGTCAGAAAGTATTGGGATGCCCGCATTTTTGGCAACACCTTTTTGGAGGATGGCGGCAACAAGGAGTATATCAAGACCGGCGCGGTTCAATTCGGCATGGGCCTGTCCATCTCGCCGATCAGCATTGTCCGCCATACCAATACCAACAAGGCGGGCGTTGAGGAAGGCAAGAAAAGCGGCATGGCTCCCCTGGCCTATCGGGTCGTGGAGCACGGTGTTTACTGCATGCCCTTTTATGTGAATCCCAATTACGCCGCCAAGAGCGGATGTACAGCGGCGGACATTGAATTGCTCAAGCGCGCCATCCCCTACATGCTTGACCTGACTCGATCCAATATCCGCCCCGACGTGCGCCTGCGCCACGCATGGTACATGGAGCACAAGAACAAGCTGGGAAGCTGCCCGGACTATCTGCTGATCGACGCATTGACGCCAAAGCGGATCGGAAATGCCGAGGAACCCTCCTCGAGCTGGAAGGACTATCAAGATGTTGCCGACCTTCCCGAAGAGCTGAAGCAGCGTCTTGCCGCTGTTCAGGATCTTGCCAACGTCTGATGGATAAAGAATATCTCGCGCACAGCGCACACGATGGTTTTCCTGCGCAAACCTATCTGAATCATGTACAGAATGTCCATGATGACGCTGTTCGATATGCAAAGGAAGCGGCTGCATTTGCGGCAAAGCAGGAAGACGGCATGGCATTGGTCAGCGCTGTCACCAACGCGGCATCGCTGCATGATCTGGGCAAGCTTGAGGAAGAAAATCAAGCTGCCCTGCATGCCGGAAATCAGCCGCATCTGCCCATCAACCACACAGATGCCGGCACGGCGCTTTTGCTTCATGAGAACAAAATGTACTCTGCAGTCTGTGTCATGTCGCATCACCGGGGTCTTCCGGATTGTCCGAAAGAATGCTGTCACGGCAGCGAGGCTTTCCGTGATACCGATATCGCATCAGCGACAGACAGCAAGCTGCCGGAGCTGAAAGCCATCCATCTGGATCTCTTTGGGGAGAAGACCGCAGACGAACAGCCGGCAGCCGGGTGCCGCTCGGTATTCATGCGCCTGGCGCTTTCCTGTCTGGCAGATGCCGACCACGGAGATACGGCGAGACATTACGGGCAGGAACCCATGGATGGGCGGCAGGATGAACTGCGTCCGGCAGAGAGACTGCAGGTGCTGAATGCCTACGTCAGCGGTCTTCGGGCAGAGGATGAGCGTTCCCGTTTACGGGCACAGATGTATCAATGCTGCAGAGACAGCAAGGTCAATGACCATGTCGTTGCCTGTGACAGTCCGGTGGGGTCCGGAAAGACCACTGCCGTGATGGCATACATGCTCAGTCAGGCGAAAAAGCATCACCTTCGCAGGATTTTTGTGGTGCTTCCTTTTACAAGCATCATTTCGCAGTCGGTGGAAACTTATCGCAGATGTTTGGTTCTTCCGGGTGAAGAGCCGAACAAAATCGTTGCGGAGGTTCACCATCGGATGGATTTTGAATCAGAAAGTGTCCGTCACCTTTCCACGCTGTGGAAGGCCCCTGTTATTGTCACAACAGCGGTAGCGTTTTTTGAGACGCTGGCCTCAAACCGGCCATCTGCCCTCAGGCGGCTGCATGAATTGCCGGGAAGTGCTATTTTTGTTGATGAAGCACACGCCGCATTGCCTTCGCATCTTCTGCCGGTTGCATGGAAATGGATCAACTGCTTCGCTGACGAGTGGAATTGCCATTGGGTTCTTGCGTCGGGTTCTCTCAACAGATTCTGGACGATTCAGCAGATTGCGGCAGCCGGAACCCGGCGAGTGCCAGATCTGGTTGACAACGCGCTTCGTTCCGCGCTGGCGCAGTATGAGCAGAACCGCATCCGGTATCTCTGGAATCCCGCACTCATGACAAGTGAAGCGCTTGCACAATGGGTCAATTCCTTTCCGGGACCGCGGCTTCTCATCGTCAACACGGTTCAAAGCGCAACGGTGATCGCAAAGACGATCATGCAGCTGTATGGGCGTAATCGGGTGGAGCATCTGTCCACAGCACTGACCGCCAGAGATCGCGCGAGGACGCTGGCACGCGTTCGGCAGCGGCTTCGGGATCCATCCGACTGTGACTGGACGCTTGTCGCGACATCGTGCGTGGAGGCCGGCGTTGACTTTTCGTTTTCTGTTGGCTTTCGTGAAACGGCATCGTTGTCATCGCTGCTTCAGGCATCGGGGCGAGTCAACCGGAACGGAAAAACAAAGAATGCGCTCATGTGGTCCTTCGGCCTCAACTACGCAGACGATGCGCTGCTGAAGGAGCACCCCATCATCAAACATGCGGCTACGGTGTTAACCAAAGAGTTCCTTGAAAAAGACCGTCCGATTCTTCCTACTTCGGTTACCGACTCCATTCGATTGGAATTGGCCCGTTATGGTGAGCACCAGACGAATCTGCTCAAGGATGAAGACAGCCTGTCCTTTGTCAAAGTTGAGGATACATTCCAGGTGATTGACAATCATTCTGTATCGGCGCTTGTTCACGCAGCGCCGGATGAGGACATCCGTATTCACGAGATCCGTCGTGAACAGGTGCAGATGGATACCGTTCAAATCCCTCAACATCGAATAAAAGACTGGAATGTGCAACCCATACGGGATGAACTGTATCGATGGACGCTTGCATATGACGGTTTTCTGGGCTATATGGCGGGTGTGCTGAGCATCGATGAATGACCTGCTGATATTTTGACATTGCAATTTCTGGTATTGACTGTGATGCTGGAAGCTGAAGATTCTTTACTTGTGGGATATCGATTCGGTATGTGCTTCAAGGATCAATCTTCATCCATGTCTCTGTTTCTGGCTTTTCTTGTGCAGAAAAGGAGCAAAACAAGGCTGATAGCAATCTCAAATACATGTTTATCATGGTTGCAAGCAGGGCAAAGATAGCACCTTTTGCACTTTGCTTGTTGGGAGGCTCCGCCCCCAAGCCCAATTTACCAGATCTTGCGATCTGTGGTTGTGGTGTCTTGTTGCGCCCGACCTAGTGCAGCACCACGGCATAAAAATGAAAGAAGCCTCCATGCCGGCAAACGGTGAAAACCAGTTCCGGCACGGAGGCGTTGTTATCGTTCTATACGATCTCCTTTGCGGTGATATTGATCTGTTTGCGGAATGTCCCGGATAAGTATTTTGTAGTTATACCGGATGTGCTTCAGGTCTGTCAGCTTCGATTTGAGCTCTGCCAGATCTGGCTTGTATGCATCCAGCTGCTCCTTCAGCGCAACGTATTCCGCTGTCAGCTCCTTCAGCGTCGGCAGTTTGCCGTCGTGAAGCTCGTAGACAGCTTGTGCTTTTTTGTGTGCCTCGATTTCTGCGTGATGCTCCTGATAGAATTTTGCTGACCAGCCGGATTCTTTAAACTGAGTGTATATCTCTTTCGTCCTGCGGTAATCACGGATGGCTTGACGTTGACGATTGATTTCTTTCATACGATTCTGTGCCTGCCTGATGGAGGCTTTTTTTTCATCATGGGCAGACTGCAGATCATCAATCTGCTGTTCCAGTTCTTCCGGTGATCCGAGGTGATGCTCTTTCAGGAAGATGACCGTTTGGGATATTGCGTCGATGTTGTTACGCTCAGCCCACACCAGATAGCCCTTGCCCTTTCCGGCGCGCAGCTTGTCTTCAATGTCGATCAGCCGCTTGATCTGACTTT
>CDZW01033236.1_pt1 | contig 11997 bp, 7 predicted proteins | sample 557511 | NCBI WGS metagenome assembly CDZW01 (sample SAMEA3182067, study PRJEB8094) | gut metagenome | biome: human; feature: gut; material: Stool; isolation source: human stools | place: Canada | collected 2013-03-05 | reverse complement strand
TCGCTCATCGGGCGTCCGATGCGCTCGATGCCCTTCTCGATCATGCGGGCGATCGGCGTGTCGGTCTTCTTGCACAGATTCACGGCCGTCTGGATCTTGCCGTCGGAAATGTAGTCGCGGATGCGGTTCATGAAGTTCATGTCCAGCACCGAAGCCTTGCGGATAGCCATGAAACGCTCCACGAAGATAAAGATCGTCACCCCGCCCAGAGCCAGCAGCGGCCACATCAGCCAACCGCCCTTGGTAAACAGCGTCCACAATCCCATACGGGTCTCCTCACTGGTGGCCACCGCCTCGGCAGCCTGCAAAAAAGTCATCATAGTGTTTTAGAAATTATAGAAGTTTGTCATTGAATTTTTTCTGTTTCCGGTTCCGGCCGATCCGTTTCACGGCGCGGGCGCATCCTTTTCATGTTTAACGTATCGGAACGCCTGCAGCGTATCCGCCGCCGCACGCCGAAGCTCCTTTTCCCGGCGGGCGGCCTCGCGGCGCGCTTCGCGCCGGGCCTTGCGCTTCTTGTTGGTGAAACGCTCCCGGATGCGCCGCCGCAGGTCGCGGAAGTTGTCGAAATCCTCCTTGAAGTAGATGCCGACGCCGGTCTCCTGAAGACCCTGATTCTCGTCGAAGCGGTCGATGGTCTGCGTAAAGGCCTTGGCCTTGAGCGTTCCTGCCCGGTCGATCAGGTAGGTGATGTAGGCTTCGCCCATGAAGTTGGACATCGAGCTGTTGATGGCCTGTTTGTTGTCGATCAGGTAGTTGCCCTCGACCTCGACGAACAGACGGTTGTTTATCAGGCTCTTCGAAAGGCCGAAATCCACTTCGTCGCTGGTCAGCTCCGACTTGGGGCGGTAGCGGATGACAATGTTGTAGTCGTCGTTCGAAAGCAGGTTGCTGACCATGTTCGAGAGGAACTCCAGCCCTGTCGCGGCCGAAACCGACGCACCGATGTTCGACGAGGCGGCGTTGTTCTCGGACATGAAGCTGTTGAACAGCAGCAGGTAGGCGAACTGCGTATCGACCGTCTCAGGGGTGGTCAGCGCATTGGCGACCACGGCCTGCGTCTCAGGGTCGGTGCCGGGCACGTTCACGTCGAAGGTGATGGCCGGGTTCGAAAGCCGGTCGCCGAGGTGGATGATGCACTCGACGGGCACCGAGCGGTCGGCCGTCACGTTTTCGGCCGTGCCCTGCAGCAGCGGCTGCAGCGAGGCTTTCAACTTATAGATGGCGTCGATATTGAGCATGGCGTCCATCGGCGCACCGGTCCACTGGATCGTCGAGCCGTTTTCGATAATGAACTTCTTGTTGATGATGTTCTGGAGCGAGAAAAGGAAGCTTCCCTCGGTGATGGTATAGTCGCCGTACATTTCGAAGACGTTCGAGCGGGGATTGATCTGCAGGTTGAGCGTTCCGTCGCCGCGGCCCTTGAGCGTATTGCCCGACACGCTCAGTTCGACCTCGACGCCGGGCCGTACGTTGAGCGCCAGCGCAATGTTCATCTGGCTGCCGGCGACGGTCTTCTGCTGGCGCCGGCGTTCGAACATCATCTTCCGGCGCGCCAGATTATCGACCGTGTCGGCCTTGGGCTTCTCCTTGAAGGTCACGAAATCGGCGTACGAGATATTGGATTTGTTCGACAGCGGCATGAAGAACGACGAATGGTCGTCGGTGGAGGCGGCGATGTCCATATTGACGGCGCCCTTGTCGCCCGAAATGCGCGCCGTGCCCGAAGCGTAGACCTTGCCGTAGAAGAAATCGTTGTCCTGCGCCGTGGTGTTGAGCACCAGCATCTGCTGGGGTGCGACACGCACGTCGTAGGCGATGTTGGAGAGGTGCTGCAGGCTCAGGTCGATGTCGAAGCGGCCCCGGTTGCCTTCGGGGTCGAAGACCGGAACGTTCGACGCGCGGAAGCGGTTGCCCCGCACGTCGAGCACGGCTTCGGGCATCGAATAGGCCACCTGCGTAAAATCGACCTTCGTCGAGAGTCCCCTAACGTGAATCCGGCCTGTCAGGTCGGCGTCCCGGCGCTGGCCCTGCAGCACCAGTTCGGCCGAGGCGAGGCCCTCGGTCTGGGAAATCACGCCCGAAAGCACCGGGTCGAGCAGCCCCATGTCGAGACTGTCAATGTCCAGCCGGGCGTAGTAGCGCACCTGCGAAGGGGCGTAGAAGCCCCGGATAAGCGTATCGCGCTTGTTACGGTCGGTGACGGTCACCCCGGCGCGGTTGCGCGAGAAATCCCAGCGCGAAGAGAGCCGCAGCGGAGGAGCCGGAATGTCGTTGACCTCCAGACTGTCGAGCAGGATGTCGGCGGAGATTTCGCCCGCATGGAGCACGGATTTCATCGTCGCGGAACCGTTGGTGCGCCCCTCGACGACGTACCCCAAGCGCTCGGCGACCTGCATGAAAGGTGCGAGGTCGAAGTTGCGCAGGCGCAGCGTCACCGAATCCTCGCGGCTGCGCGAGGCGACGCCGTCCAGCAGCAGCTCCTGCTCGCGGTTCATCACGAAAAACCGGTCGATCACGACCTGCGTCGTGTCGAGCTGTATCTTGCGGGCGTAAATCTGCCACGTCTTCGAACCGCGGGTGACGTGCGAAGGCAGGATGCGCAGGTCCACGACGCGGCCGTTGGGGCCGTGTTCGTCCACCACGTGCGCCTGCACGCCCAGCAGTCCCGACACCTTGCGCAGCGTATCGTTGAAACCCGCCGAAACCTGCATGCGGCCCTGCTTGGCGCCGCCCGTGAGCGACAGTTGCGGCAGGTGCAGCACCCCGGCGTAGAGATCCTCGGCCGAAGCGTAGACCGTGAGCGAGTCGCCCCGGTTGGAGGCGTTGATGCTCAGGCGCGTGGCCAGCATGCGTTTGCGCTCAACGTATTCCGACGTCGCCTTGAGCGAAAACTGGTCGCTGGCCGGATTGAAAAGCAACTGCATCGACGACCCGTCGGCGATCTGCAGGCCGGCCGTGATGGCGTCGGTAATGGGGTCTATGTGACGGATATTGACCGACAGCAGCGAATAGTCGTTGGCCACGGCCGTCTTGCGGCCGCGGGGCGTCGGGTCGCCCTCGCCGCGGCGCAGCAGGGGCAGGTATTTCCATGCGCTGCGGCGCAGGTATTCGAAGACTTCGCGGTAGCTGGTCTTGCTGCGGAACGTGGCGTCGGCGAAGTCCGAGCGCAGTTCGACGAGTTTGCTCCGCGCCGAGTTCTCGCCCGTGACGGTCATGGTCTTCGAGGTAATCCGCTTGTCGTTGTAGCGGTATACGGCGTCGGTGACGTGGATACGGCCGTTCAGGTCGTCCAGCGAGCGTCCCCCGGCATTGGCCTCGATACGCGCCGCGAGCTGCGAGACGGAGTCGCGGCGGTTGATATGGAGCCGGGCGAGGTCGGCATGGCGCAGGTCCATCGTGAAGTCGTAGCGCGGAATCGAGTCGTTGAAATCCACCAGCCCCGAAAAATCGAAATCGAGGTTGGGATCGCGGGCCGTGACGCGGCCGTCGAACTGGCGGTTGCGCAGGCGGCCGTCGAGCCGCAGCGAGTCGTAGATATAGTCGTTGAAGCCCAGCTGCGTGACGTTGCCCACGACGTTGGCGTCGGTATAGCCTTTGCCGACCACTCCGTCGATATAGGCCGAGAGGGTCGCGTTGCCCAGCAGGTCGCGGCGGCCGAGCAGCTCGCCCAGACGCAGGTTGTGCGTCTCCACGTCGCCCCGCACGCTGCTGCGCCCCGCCTTGAGCGGCGTCATCCGCAGGTTGCAGGTCACCTCGCCCACGCCGGTCGAGGCGCCGAGCTGCATGTCGAACGACGAAAGCAGCCCCTTGAAGCGGGCGTTGACGTCGATCTGCCCCGTGTTGCCCAGTATGCCGACCAGCTTGTCGGACAACTCGCGGCCGCCGATCCCCGCAGCCAGTTCGTCGACGGCTTCGGCGGAGGATTTGAGCCGCGGAACGTTCAGGTCGAAACGGGTCTGCCGGATGTCGGGAAGCCCCCGGACCGAAGCGTCGGCGATGAGCCACGTACCCTCGCCGATCTGCATGCTTTTGACCTTGGCCGTGAAATCGGCGACCACGCCCGCGACCTCGACATTGACATTGCTGAAATCGGTATGCCAGCCGCGCAGCTTGGGGGCGAAATAGGCGATGTCGTCCGTCGAGACGGTCGTATTGCGCAGCGCGCCGTCGATGCGCACCTCGCCGATGAAGTCCTTGTACTCGGCCCACGAATCGCCCGCCAGCGAGATGTAGGGAATCTGGACGTTCGAACGGCCCGTCACGACAGAGACGTCCTCGAAACCCATGCAGCCGTTGGTCAGGTAGAACCGCCCGGCGAAGCGGTCGAGGGCGAAGCCGCTGCGCTCGCGCGCCGAGAGGGTTTCGATGGTGGTGTAGATGGACTGCCCGTCGATGGTGAAGTCGTTCACATATGCCGTGATGCCGTAGAGGTGCATATGGCTGAAGTCGATGCCGAACTCCGGGTCGCGGCGGTCGAGCCGCTCCAGACAGAGGTCCATATTCTCGATCGACGCCTTGCGCAGCGACAGGCGGAAGTTGCCTTTCTTGGGTTTGTCGGGGTTGCTGATACGATTGACGATCTGCTTGATGTTCATCTCCCCGCCGGGCGTCTCGCGCAGGTAGAGCTTGGCGTCGGCGATCTCGCCGCGGCTCAGTGCAAGTCCCCCGCCGAAGATGCCCAGTCCGGTGACAAAGGCGTCGAGACGGCCCACGTAGAGCAGCGTGTCGCGCTGGTAATCCTCGACATAGAAACCCTTGATCTTGACCCTGCTGAAAAGCCCGATGTCCACGCGGTCGATGCTGACGGTGGTTTCGAGCTTCTTCGACGCCATGCGCACGGCTTTCTGCACCACGTAGTTCTGCACGGCCGGAATGTCGAGCAGCAACGAGAGCGCCAGAGGCAGAATTATCAGCAACAATACCGCGGCCGATAACACCTTTCCCAATATTTTTATACCTTTGCGCATTGATAGGTCGTTATAACCTGCAAATTTAACTATAATTAGTTAAAAAAACGAAAAACCGCATGGATATTACTATTCTGGGCATCGAATCCTCGTGCGACGACACATCCGCCGCCGTGATACGCAACAACGTGCTGCTGTCGAACGTCATCGCCTCGCAGGCCGTCCACATCAAATACGGCGGCGTGATCCCCGAACTGGCTTCGCGGGCGCACCAGCAGAACATCATTCCCGTGGTGGACACGGCGCTCAAGGAGGCCGGACTGACGCCCGAAGAGATCGACGCCATCGCCTTCACGCGCGGCCCCGGACTGCTGGGTTCGCTGCTGGTGGGCGTGTCGTTCGCCAAGGGGCTTTCCATCGCGCACAACATCCCGATGGTCGAGGTCAATCACCTTCAGGGACACATACTTTCGCATTTCATCGACCTTCAGGACCGCGCGCTGCCGCACCCCGGATTCCCGTTCCTCTGCCTGCTCGTGAGCGGCGGCCACACGCAGATCGTGCGCGTGGATTCTCCCCTCGAAATGGAGATCATCGGCACGACGATCGACGACGCCGCGGGCGAAGCCTTCGACAAGTGTGCCAAAGTGATGGGACTGCCCTACCCCGGCGGCCCGGTAATCGACAAACTGGCCAAGGAGGGCGATCCGAAGGCGTTCCGGTTCGCACGGCCCCACGTAGACGGATACGACTACTCGTTTTCGGGGCTCAAAACCTCGTTCCTCTACACGCTGCGCGACGCCGTGGCAAACGATCCCGGTTTCATCGAGAACAACAAGGCCTCGCTCTGCGCTTCGCTGCAGAAGACGATCGTCGAAATCCTGCTGGACAAGCTGGTGCGGGCCTCGAAGGACCTCGGCATCCGCGACATCGCCATCGCGGGCGGCGTTTCGGCCAACTCAGGACTGCGCAACGGGATCGTCGAAGAGGGCCGCAGGCGCGGCTGGCGCACGTTCCTGCCCGAATTCAAGTTCACGACGGACAACGCGGCGATGATCGCCATGGCGGGTTACTACCGCTACCAGCACGGCGACTTCTCGTCGCTCGGCGTCTCGCCCGTGGCGCGGCTGCAGGAGCTGTAGGAGCCGGACGCGGAAACGGCAGAAACCGGACGCCGAAGCCGCATGAGCCGGATGCAGCCGGCCACAAAAAAGCTCCCGGCCGAACGGCCGGGAGCAGGTCCGGAAGACGCGGAAAAGCACTCCGCGCTTCCACAAAAGCGATCTATTTAGAATGCAAGGATCGGACGGGCGATACCGTCGTAATCGATATACTCGCACATAAGCTCCACCAGATGTTTCTCGGAACCGCCGATATGAATGATACATGCCGTCTCGCCGGGTTCAAAGCAGGTCGTAGCCCACAGCGTACAGGTATTGTAATGGGTGCCGTCCGTCACGAACAGCTCCTCCTTCTGATCGGCGGGAATCATCGCAAGCGTCTCGTTGAATTTCGCAATCACGTCATAGCTTACATTTTCGGAGTTGTAACCGTAATAGACATTATAACTCGAAGTCTGCCACTCTTTCAGAAGCAGAGCAGCTTCATGGCCGCAGAGATTGGCCACCATATCCCATAACTGCCCGGTGCTCGGCAGGAACCAGCCGCTCGACGTTTCGGGAGCCGGGAGCGAGAAATTATTAACCGTCAAATCGAAAGCAGGGCACCATGTAGCAAGGTTCGGTCCATAATCGGATACGGTTTTCATCGTCTCTTCGTAACCATTGACATTGCCATACCACGTGCTTGCGATTTTCGCTTTCGGAGTGCTTGCGAAATCATTGTCGGTAGAATACTGAACCGTCTGGCTGTCGGCGCTATGGGCATTTTTTACAGCTACTACATACCCGTGCGTATAGCCCTTTTCCTTGTCGCCGGCGGCGATCCGGTTTTCGTCCGTCTGGCAGACGATGCCGATAACGGTCTTACCGGCAACGGGAGCGGGTTTGGTGTCGGCCCAGACGGGATTCAGTCCGTCGGCCTCGATGCTTACCAGTCCGCCGTCGCTCCACGTACCGTCGGAATAGTAATAGTCGCCGATCTTCGGCGCAACGTAAGCCACCGTCACCTTGCAGGTCGCCTTGCTCTCGCCTACGCTGGCAGTGATAGTGGCCTCACCGGCGGCAAGAGCGGTGACGACACCGTCCTCGACCGTCGCAACTACCTCGTCGTCAGAAGACCAAACTACCGCTACGCCGTCCTGCAGGGGGGGGGTAACGGTCGCTACGAGCGTTTCGGAAAACCCGACATTGAGATTCAATTCCGTCCGGTCGAGCGTCACGACCGTTTCGGGGACCTTCTTCTCATCGTCGTCGCAGGCGAAAAACACCAGCGATGCAGCCGTCAGCAAAGCTGACTTCCTTAAAAAGTTTCTCATAAACCAAGTTTTAAGAATTAATAATACGGCAGTACCGACAGCAGTCTCTCCGGACTCACGACAAAAAGCCCAGTAATGTTTTCGATGATCGTCCGGCAAAACACCATCAATAACCTAACCGGGAGTCAAATATAATAAAAAATCAACCCGGTGGAACGCGGATGCCGGAAAAAATTCACGGTCAAATAAAAAGCCCCTAATAAATTAGGGGCTGAAAAGGCAGGCGTCCGGAAACGCCTGCCGAAATATTATCCCGGCAAACCGGGAGGGGGCTTATCTTGCGCCGAAGAGTTTTTCCTTCAGCGAAAAGTTATCGTACTCGTCTCTGAGCGCGGCCATCAGGTCGCGCACCGACTGAATCTTCTCGGCGCGCCATGCGTTGGCGCCGCAGAAGGCGTAGCCGTTCTGCAGCTTGCCTTTGAATGCGTTGTAGAGCGCCAGCATGATGCAGTAGGGACTGTGCGTCACGTCGCAGGTCTTGATGCAGTCGAACGGACAGTTCTTGGGGCGTTTAAGCCCCTCTTTCACCCTATCGAGGAACGAGCTGTGGATAGCCCGTCCCGGCATGCCGACGGGACTTTTGATGATCTCGATGTCCTGCGGTTTGGCGTCGAGATAGGTCTGCTTGAAGGCCGGATCGGCGTCGCACTCCTCGGTGGTCACGAAGCGCGTGCCCATCTGCACGCCGTCGGCGCCCAGCTGCATGATACGGTAGATATCCTCGCCGGTGTAGATGCCGCCGCCCGCGATGACGGGAATATGGCAGTCGTGTTCGGCACCGAAAGCGCGCACCTCGGCGACGATTTCGGGAACGAGGGCTTCGAGCGAAAAATGCTCGTCGGCGAGCTGCTCCTCCTTGTATCCGAGGTGACCGCCCGCCTTGGGGCCTTCGACGACGATGGCGTCGGGAATGTACCTGTACTCCGAGAACCACTTCTGACACAACAGTTTCGCCGCACGCGCCGACGACACGATCGGGGCCAGCTTGGTCTTGGCGCCCTCCGTGAGGAACGACGGCAGGTTGAGCGGCAGGCCGGCGCCCGAAAAGATGATGTCGGCCTTCTCGGCGACGGCGGTCTTCACCATGTCGGCGAAGTTCGACATGGCGACCATAACGTTTACGCCGACGATGCCCCGCGTGGCTTCGCGGGCCTTGCGAAGCTCCTCCTTAAGCCCCCAGATCGAGGCTGCGCGGTAGTCTTTCGAATAGTTGTTGTAGATGGCTCCGAGACCTGCCGACGAAATGACGCCGACGCCGCCCTGATTGGCAACGGCCGAAGCCAGTCCGGAGAGGGATATGCCTACGCCCATGCCGCCCTGCACGATGGGGACGGTGGCGAGCAAATTTCCGATTTTCAATGCTTTCATGTTAAATTGGGATTAGTGCGAACTAAATAACCATGGGGCCAAAGGTACGAAAAATCGGGGCGATTGGTTCCGCACGGGAAGATAATTTAACGCAGGCTTCACATTGCGTCGCCGCAGCGGCCGCCTTTTCGGGGCGGGAAGCCGCAGCCGGCCGGCTGTCCGGAAGTGAAAAGCGGCATTTTTTACAGGCAAAAAAAACGGCGGATATCGCTTTTTTTTCTAACTTGGAAGCGCAAACGTCACTCAACCGCTAACCTTAAATCGACAAGCATGAAAAAACTTCTCTTTCCGGTTCTGGCCCTTATGCTGTGCATTCCGCCCCTCTCCGCCCAAAACAAGGGAGACAAATATGTCGGCGGAATAATCGGCATAACGACGACGTCGATCAGCATCGACGGCTCCTCCGCATCGCAGACGACATTCGGATTTGCACCCGAATTCGGTTATTTCGCATCCGACCGACTGCGCGTCGGCGGCTCGATCGGCTACCAACTGATTTCATCCGACGGCGAAACGACGCACGGGCTGACGGCAGGTCCCAGTCTCGCCTATTACGTCAGACTGTGCGACCGCTTCTACTACACGCCGCAGCTGGCCGTGGGATTCGCGTTCGCATCGACGGACGGGACCAGCGGATACGGCTTCGATGCAGGATTGTCGCTCGGAGCGTTCGAAATCAGGCCGTCGGCCCATATCGGACTCTCAGTCAGCCTTCTGACGTTGGGCTACAGCTACCTGTCATATTCGGGAACAGGTGTGAACGGGGTCTCTTTCCAGCTCGGAATCAGCCCGACGGTCGGTTTCAAATATTATTTTTAGGCCGCAAAAACCCGATCCCGCCCTACAGAAACCGCACGCCCCGCACGCAGCCCCGGCTGCGGTCGGCGGCTTCGCGTTCGACGATGCCCGTCACCACGTCGGCGGCATCGTGCCAGCGGTTGGCGCGGAAACGGCGGCGGTAGGTGGTCAGGTGGGCGTAGAGTTCGGGCCAGCGGAAATTCCATCCCCGCGGCCACCGCAGGAGGTGAAGCGCAGTGGCCGAATTGGAGAGGATGCGGGCCTCCTTGTTGCCTCCCTGATGGAACCATTCGATGCGCACGCCGGGCGCCAGTGACTGCACGGCGCGGGCGAAGCCGCGGCCACCGTTGTTGCTCTCGACGGCCGCCTGCCGCGTGTCGGAGCGCAGCAGCATCTCGGCGACCAGCGGTTCGGAGACCTCCATCGGTTCGCGCGTATATACGGCGTCGGTGATGTAGATCGCCCCGTCGGCATCGACCGCATAGGAGAGCGAACAGAGGTAGTCGTCGCCCGTATCGGCCGTGTCGGTATAGTTGCCGCGGCGGACGATCTCGTGCGGCAGATCGTCGTACTCGGCGAAGTTCAATCCGTACAAAAGTCCCTCGCGCGAGGAGGGATGCCCCTGATACATGCTTTCGAACTGCAGCGGATCGAGCCGCCGCTTGGCTTCGAGCAGGGCGCGGCCCTGCTGCTGCTCCCACAACGCCTCGCCCGGCATGCGCGGGTCGATTCCGGTCGGGGGCGAGGATTTGAGCGCTTCGAAGTTCAGATGCAGCCACGTATCGGCCGGCAGGCCGTCGAGCTGCGCCCACTCCTTCAGCTCCGCGACCGGTTCGCGGGCCGTGAGCGTGCCGATCAGGTCCTCTTCGTGCCAGCGGGTGAAGACGATCAGCTCGCGCGAAGCGTTGTGCATGCGGGTGCGGACCACCGACGTATACCACTCCCAGCAGTTGGCGCGGATGAGCGGAGAATTGGCTTCGAGGGCGTCCTTGTAGAGGTCGTCGAGGATAAAACAATCGACGCGGTTGCCCGTGAGCGAACCTTCGCGCCCCACCGAAAGCAGGCCGCCCCGGCAGCCGATGATCTCGACCTCGTCGGCCGTGCGGATATAGCTGGGCGGCTTGGAACCCTGCTTGATGGTCGTAGAGGGGAAGAAAGCGGCGTATTCGCGCGACTCGATGATACGCTGGACACGGCGGTTGAATTTCGACGCCAGCGCTCCCGAATAAGAGGCGATCGCCACACGCTGATCGGGGTCCAGCCCCAGCACATAGGCCGGAAGCAGGGTCGTGGCGCCGACGCTTTTGCCGTGCTGGGGCGGCATGGTGACGATCAGCCGCCGGACGCGGCCCGCAGCGAAAGCTTCGAGCACGCGGTAATAGGCCCGGTGGAAAGGCTGCAACTCCAGAAAGGGATAGACTCCGAGGGCGAACCGCTCGAACGGAGGAAGGTCCGCCGGGCCGGAAACTGCCGAGGTGACGCCGGAAAGCGAGGAAAAGGAGGCGGAAGCAGAGTGAGCGGAACCTGAAGGAACGAAATCCGACGGCACAACATCGGATGGAACTGCACCGGACAGAGCAGAACCGGAAGGAACGAAATCCGACGGCGCAGAATCGGGAAGAACGGAATCAGACGGCACGAAACCGGACGAAGCGGAACCGGAGCCGCAAGCACCGGAAGCCAAAACATCGGAGCCGGGGAGAGGTTCGCCGGGGAGAAGATCACCGGGGAGAGATTCACCGGAAAAAGATGCACCGGAAAGCGGGTCGCCGGAAAGTGATTCGCGGAGCAAAAATTCGCCGGCGAGAGAATTCGCAGGATAATCCGGCGCGAGAATGCCGGCCGGAACAAAAACCTCTGCGGAATCGGCTTCCGCAGAGGACAATTTGGATTTCAAGACCATTTGTAGAAATTTTGAACCCATGCGCGGCGCCGCGGCGGGAGGTTCGGAGAGAAAAAGAGCGTTCCGGCGGGCTGCGCCGCACCAAGGAAGGATAAATGCCGGAACGAACAAGGCGGGGAGCCGGAGGGCGCACGGCCTGCGGCCGGGGAGCGGCCCGATGCAAAGCGGGGACCGGGCGGTTGCGCACGCCGGCGGCAGGACATGCCCACGGCAGGGATCAGACAAAGCGCTTCATCTCGGAAAAATCGAAGTCGTTCAGCATTTCGCCCTCCGCCGAGAAGGTGTGAAACTCCCACCATACGGGCACGAGGTCCGAAACAGGCTCCGCATCGCCTTCGGGCTGCGAGAGCCGCGTCCGGTAGACGATGACCGACGCCGTAAAACGGCAGTCCGTATCGCCGAAACGGAATGCGAGCGATCCCGAAAAGTAGTTTTCCCCGTCGACAGCATCCGCCAAACGCGCCGCCACCTCTTGATAAAGTTCAGGTGAAACCGAATACATAGTTGATAATTAGCAGGATTTTTGCAAAATAATTTGCATGTACAAATAAATTGTTTAACTTTACAGCACAAATATAGGT
>CDZW01035892.1_pt1 | contig 12041 bp, 9 predicted proteins | sample 557511 | NCBI WGS metagenome assembly CDZW01 (sample SAMEA3182067, study PRJEB8094) | gut metagenome | biome: human; feature: gut; material: Stool; isolation source: human stools | place: Canada | collected 2013-03-05 | reverse complement strand
TAAAGATGCTTTATTTTAATTCAACCAACGGGTTTTTTCATTGTATTTTAACTCTATCGTTTATAACCAGCCTCCGTTTTCAGCACCCGTTTCGCGGGCAATGACGGCAAACGTCTTGGTAATTTCGATGCCGCCCATAACCGACCCCGTTCCGGGCCTGTTGCCGCCGCCCACCGCCTTCACGGTGATGTGCGCAACTCCCGGCTTCGTACATTTGATCATCAACTGACCGTTGTACATCTTCGGTTCCACGGCCATGCCGAGTTTCTGCATATCTTCCGCCGAGACTTCGACACCCATATAGGTCAGATCCTTGGCCGAACCTCCGAAATGTTTCGTAAGGGTGACAAGCTCCAGTTTGCCGGTCTTGACTTTCAGACAGGGCGTTCCTTCGATCTGCATCAGCAACTGGTAGGCATCGGTCAAACCCGTACCCATTTTGCCGCGGTATTTTTCGAGATTGATCGTCCCGCCGGAGGTTTTGGACCCTTCAAACCGCGAGTCGATGTCGTTCACCGAGGTGAGCAGCATCGAAACAAACTCCTCGCGCGTGAAGTGTTTGCCCTTGGCCAGCGCATAGGAAAGCCCCAGAGCGGCCTCTCTCGAAACATGCGATCCGAGCCTGCGATTTTGCTTCCGGGGGAGCGAAGGGCGGAAGGAAGATCGTAAGCCCGACAGTTGCGCCCGAACATCGCAATAAAAAGTAACTTTTTCGACGTTAAAAAGCTCCGATTGTAACAAACGAAAAGAAAAAACGGGAAAAAGCGGCATGATTGTCGCGAATTTGTATTACTTTTGAATAAAGTATATAATCCGAACCAAATACGATGAAAAACCGCTGGATCGTTGCGGCCTGCGCCGCCGTTTGCTGGACGGCCTCCGCGCAGACGACTGCGCCCTATGCCCCGGCGCCTGAAAACCTGCAAGCCCGGACGGCGTTTCAGGACGCCAAATTCGGCATTTTCCTCCACTGGGGACTTTACTCCATGCTCGGCTCGGGCGAATGGACGATGACCAACCGGGACATCAACTACCGGGAGTACGCCAAGCTGGCCAATGCGTTTTATCCACATGATTTCGATGCCGCGGAGTGGGTCTCGGCCATCAAATCCTCGGGTGCAGGATACGTCTGCTTCACGACGCGCCACCACGACGGCTTCTCGATGTGGGACACCGCGCAGACGGATTACGACATCGTGGACGCCACGCCGTATAAACAGGATATTGTAAAGGCGCTCTCCGACGAGTGCGCCCGCCAGGACATCCGGCTGCACCTCTATTATTCGCTGATCGACTGGTACCGCGACGACTGCCCGCGCGGCAGGACCGGGCTGGGAACGGGCCGCCCCGGCACGGCGATCAGCTACGAGCGTTACTACGACTTTATGAAACGCCAACTCACGGAGCTGCTGACGGGCTACGGCCCGGTCGGCGCCATCTGGTTCGACGGGGTGTGGGACCAGGACCGGAACCCGGATTTCGACTGGAAACTCCGCGGGCTGTACGACCATATCCATGCCATCAGGCCGGCCTGTCTGGTGGGTAACAACCACCACCTGGTCCCGTTCGAAGGCGAGGACATCCAGATTTTCGAGCGCGACCTTCCGGGCGAGAACACCGCCGGGCTTTCGGGGCAGGAGATCGGCCGCCTGCCGCTTGAAACGTGCCAGACGATGAACGGCATGTGGGGCTACAAGATCACCGACCTCGATTACAAATCGACGAAGACGCTGATCCACTACCTCGTGCGGGCTGCGGGCCGCAACGGGAACCTGCTGCTCAACATCGGTCCCCAACCCGACGGGAAACTGCCTGCGACGGCCGTCGAACGGCTGCGGGAGATGGGCGAATGGCTCGCCCGGTACGGCGAAAGCATCTACGGAACCCGCGGCGGCGACATCCCGCCCCACGGCTGGGGCGTAACGACGCGCAAGGGCGACAAGCTCTATGTGCATGTGCTCGATTTGCAGGACGATGCGCTGTACCTGCCGCTTGCGGAAAAAGTCGGGGAAGCCCGGTGCCTGAACAACGGCGAGCGGGTGAAGTTCGACACGCTCCGGGGAAAAGGGATCGTCCTGAATCTGGAGCATGTTCCCGAGGATACCGACCGAATCATAGAACTCACTTTACGATGAAAAAAACGACACAGCTATTCGCCGGTCTGCTTATGCTCACGGGCGTGTTGTCGGCGTGCTCCCCGGCCGGCAACGAGGGTTTCATGCGGCGCGTGGAGACCGATTTCCGTCACAAACAGGAACTGCTTTCCCGGGGCGATCTGTTCGGGATATTCGACGAACCGATGACGCGGCAGGAGCGCGAGGCCATGATGTTCCTTTATGCCTATATGCCCGTGGGGGACATGACCGACTACCCGGGCGATTTTTATCTGGAAAACGTGCGCAGCGCGCTGGCCACCCGCCGGGAAATGCCGTGGGGAGACATCGTTTCCGACGAACTGTTCCGGCATTTCGTGCTGCCCGTGCGGGTGAACAACGAGAACCTCGACGATTCGCGCCGGGTGTTCCACGACCAGCTGGCGCCGCGCGTCGAAGGGTTGCCGATGTACGACGCCATCCTCGAAGTGAACCACTGGTGTCACGAAAAGGCCAACTACCAGCCGTCGGATGCGCGGACCAGTTCGCCGCTGGCCACCGTGCGCACGGCCCACGGCCGCTGCGGCGAGGAGTCGACGCTGCTCGTCGCTGCGCTGCGCTCGGTGGGCATTCCGGCCCGGCAGGTCTACACGCCCCGCTGGGCGCACACCGACGACAACCACGCCTGGGTCGAGGCCTGGGCCGACGGACGGTGGCATTTCCTCGGGGCCTGCGAGCCGGAACCGGTGCTCGACCTGGGGTGGTTCAACGCCCCGGCCAGCCGCGGGATGCTGATGCACACCAAGGTCTTCGGTTATTACGACGGCCCGGAGGAGGTGATGAAAACCACGGCCAACTACACCGAAATCAACGTGATTTCGAACTATGCCGCATGCGCTCCGCTCACCGTGACGGTCACCGACACGGCGGGCAGCCCCGTGGAGGGTGCGACCGTGGAGTTCAAACTTTACAATTACGCCGAGTTCTTCACCGTGTCGCGCAAAACGACCGACGGCCGGGGACAGGCGTCGCTGTCGGCAGGACTGGGCGACATGCTCGTCACGGCCGTCCGCGACGGGCGGTTCGGCATCCGGAAGGTCTCTTTCGGGCGGGAGCCGCAGGCGACGGTGGCGCTGGATCATGCGATCGGCGACGAATTCTCCTTTCCCGTCGACATCGTTCCCCCGGCCGAGAGCGCGAATTTGCCGGAGGTGACGGCCGCCCAGCGCGCGGAAAACGACCGCCGCTTCAACCGCGAAGACTCCATCCGCAACGCCTATATCGCCACGTTCCCCGCACAACCGGCCGTCGATTCGTTCGCCCGCGCCATCGGAGTGAAGCCCGGCCAGATCGCCCGGTTCATAACCGCATCGCGAGGCAATCACGGCGAGATCATGGATTTCCTGCGCGAAGCGAGCCGGAAAGGATGCACCGGGCGGGCGCTGCAACTGCTCGCCACGCTGTCGGAAAAGGACCTGCGCGACACGCCGTCGGCGGTGCTCGCAGACCATCTTTATAATACGGACAAGGATGCCGACGCCGCGACCGTGCTGGCTCCGCGTGCGGCCAACGAGATGCTCACCGCCTACCGGTCGTTTCTCCGGCGTGAAATCCCGGCGGCCGATGCCGCGGCATTCCGCAACGATCCGCAGCTGCTCGCAGCGTGGTGCCGCGACAGCCTGACGCTGCGGCCCGAACTCTGCACCGTTTTCACAACCGTCTCTGCGGAGGGCGTATGGCGCAGCCGCGTAGCCGACAAACCCTCGCGCAAGATCTTTTTCGTTGCCGCAGCCCGTTCGCTCGGCATTCCGGCGTGGATCGACCCCGTGACCGGGAACCTCTTCTACCGCCACGCCGGAAAGGATGTGCCCGTCGATTTCGAGTCGGCGAACGACCGGCAGATGGAAACCGGCCGGCTGAAACTGCGCTACGAGCCGATTCCGCGTCTCGACGATCCGGAATATTTCAGACACTTCACGCTCTCGCGCTTCGACGGGCAGTCGTTCGCGCTGCTGAACTACCCCGATTTCGAGCCATGGAGCGCGCGCTTCGACACACCCACCGACCTGGAAACCGGCTACTACATGCTCGCAACGGGCAGCCGCCTGGCCGACGGCAGCGTGCTGGCAAACGTGTCGTTCCTCAACATCGGGCCGAACCGGACGACCGAAACCGATCTACCGATGCGCGACAACTCGGAAGCGGTCCGCGTGATCGGCAGTTTCAACTCCGAATCGAAATTCACCGACGCCCGGACCGGCCGGGAGACCTCGGTGCTGCTCACCGCGGGACGCGGCTATTTCGTGGTCGGACTGGTCGGCGTCGGGCAGGAACCCACCGATCATGCGCTGAAGGACATCGCCGCCAAGGCCGCCGAACTGGAGCAATGGAGCCGTTCGATCATCCTGCTCTTCCCCGATGAGGGGGCGTACCGGAAATACATGGCGTCGCCCGCCGCACCGCTGCCGGCGACCGTCACGTTCGGCATCGACCGCGACGGCTCCGTCCGCAGACAGATCCTCGACGCGATGCATCTGCCAGGGAACGTTCCGCTTCCGGTGTTTATCGTCGGCGACACGTTCAACCGCGTCGTGTTCGAATCGCACGGTTACACGATCGGCCTGGGCGACCGTTTCCTGCACACCATACACCAATTATAACCGGATGATGACGACTGAACTCTGCACCTATACCCGCAATGCATGCGACATCGCCCGGCGGACGGGCGTCGAGCGCATCGAACTCTGCGCCGCTCCCCTCGAAGGCGGCACGACCCCTTCCGCCGGACTGATCCGCTATGCCCGGAGCCTGCCGGGCCTGCGGCTGAGCGTGATGATACGCCCCCGGGGCGGAGATTTTCTCTACACCGACGACGAGGTGGCGCTGATGGCCGAAGAGATCCGCCTCGCCCGCGAATACGGAGCCGACGGGGTGGTTTTCGGGCTGCTGACACCGGACGGAGAGGTGGACGAGACGCGCACGGCGCAGCTCGTGCGCGAAGCCGAGGGGATGGAGGTGACGTTTCACCGGGCGTTCGACATGACGCGCGATTCCCGGCAGGCGCTCGAAGCGGTCATCCGCACCGGATGCCGCCGGGTGCTCACCTCCGGAGGCCGCAACACGGCGCAGGAGGGCATCGGAACGCTGCGTGCGCTGGCGGCGCAGGCGGCCGGACGCATCGAGGTCATGGCGGGGAGCGGCGTCGGTCCGTCGAACGCCCGACTGCTGGCCGCCACAGGGGTCGACGCCCTGCATTTCAGCGCCCGCCGGGAACGCGAAAGCGGCATGCGCTTCCGCAATCCGCAGGTCTCGATGGGCGGGTGCGCCGGCGTTCCCGAATACACCCTGACCGATGCCGACGAGAGCGTCGTGCGGCAGATCCTTGCCGAGCTCGGCTGACGCAGGAGATTCGGGCATCGGAGGCCGCGGCACCCCGGCAGAAAAAGAATAACAGCACGGCGGGAACGACTCCGAGGAGGTCTCCGGCGCGTTTATCCGTCCTGGGAAACCAGCGCCCTGTTCACCCACAACAAGGAATCTGCGCTGTTCAGCGGGCCGCCCCGAAGGGAGGGGCAGCGGGCGGCGTAAAATCCGACTTACCCGATAATCAGATCTTCCACACGGACTTTAGGGACATAGTGTATGCCGTCCTTGCGGAAATAACGGTGATCGTCGTTTTCGGAAATCTCCACCAATTCGATTTTCTCGATGCCTTTGCCGATGGCCAGGATCAGCAGCGGCTCGGACTCCAGATGGAATTTCTGCCGGATCCGCTCTTTGTCAAACGCGCCGATACAGATGCCGTTCAGTCCGATTTCAGCCGCCTGGAGCAGCATGCTCTGAACCGAAATACCCAAATCAATATCGACATAACGATCTTCCGGAACCGTCGAGCAGACGATGATGAAAGCGTTCGGCCCGGTTCCCGGAAGCGGTAAATGAAGCTCGGGCAAGGCCCCTCCGAGGCGGATTTCGGCCAAGACCCCGGGCGCTTCGTCCGCCAGGACGGGCCGGAATCGCAGGACCTGCTGATTCCGCGCCGAGGGGATGCGGGTATTGACCCCGATAATGCGGCGAAGCTGGTCTTCGCGCACGATGAAGCGGGGATCGTAGCCGCGATGGCTGCGGTTTTTCAGCAACAGCCGGCTCAATGTTACCAGCGGCCGGCGACTGGCCTGGCCGGATGCCGAACGGGCCAGGTACTCTTCCATTTTTCGGCCTAAATAATCATCTGCCATTTTTCATCGGATATATAAACAAGGACAAAGATACGCAATCCGTTCGCATTCCCTCAATCCGGAAGAGATTTTCAACCGCCAATACGCGCCGGCAGCCAACCGGGCCTCAACCTGCCGGTATGAAACGCCGGATTCGACCGGCAAAAAAGAAATAATTTGCATTATCTTTGCGTCCGTCCGACAAACGCCCGATGTCCCAACGCAAGATTATCCATATCGACATGGATGCTTTTTACGCATCCGTAGAGCAGCGCGACCGTCCCGAATACCGGGGCCGTCCGATCGCCGTCGGATATGACGGACCGCGCGGGGTCGTCGCCACGGCAAGCTACGAAGCCCGCCCCTATGGGGTTCATTCGGCCCTCTCGTCCGTGCTGGCGAAGCGGCTGTGTCCGGAACTGATCTTCGTTCCGGCACGGTTCGATGTCTACAAAGCCGTTTCCCGACAGATCCGCGCCATCTTCGGCGAATACACCGAACTCGTGGAGCCTCTCTCGCTCGACGAAGCGTTTCTCGACGTGAGCCACGTCCGTTCGGCGACGCTGGTCGCCCGCGAAATCAAAGCCCGCATCCTCGCCGAAACCGGACTGACGGCCTCGGCCGGAATCTCGGTCAACAAGATGCTGGCAAAGATCGCCTCCGACTATCGGAAACCCGACGGACTGTTCACGATCCCGCCGGAGCGGATCGAGGAGTTCGTAGCCGGACTGCCCGTCGAACGCTTTTTCGGCATCGGCGAAGTGACGGCCGAAAAGATGCACCGCCTCGGCATCCGTACGGGAGCCGACCTGCGGCTCTGGAACGAAGCGGCACTCGTGCAGCAGTTCGGGAAGGCCGGACACAGCTATTACGGCTATGCCCGGGGCATCGACGAACGGGAGGTCACGCCGAACCGGGTCCGCAAGTCGCTCGGAGCCGAAACGACCTTTGCCGAAGACACGGACGACCGGGAACGGCTGCGGCTCGAACTGTCGGCCGTGCGCGAGGAGGTCTGGAACCGGGTGATGCGGCATGAATTTCGGGGCAAGACCGTCGTCCTGAAGCTCAAGTTCGACAACTTCCGGCAGATAACCCGCTCGAAAACCCTATTCACGCCCGTCGATTCGGCAGAGACCCTCCGGCGCGTGTCGGAAGAACTGCTGGCCGCGGCGGATTTCCACGGGCGTAAAATCCGGCTGATCGGCCTTACGGTCGGCAACTCGCCGGAGGCCTGCCCGGAGTGCGTGCAGCTGCGGTTCGACTTCGGGAACCCGGAACCGTAAAGGCGCCCGCCATCACCGGAAACGGTATGACCTTTGCAAGGCTCCCGTCCAAAAAGGGAGCCAATGAAACATACCGATAGAACAGGGGCGGAACAAACCGCCGCCCGGCAGCCGGAACCGACGCAGGAAATCACCGTAACGCAAGTCACCCCCGACGACATTCTCAACGACGGAGGTCCGATCACACCTGCAACCGGGGACGGGACGCCCACAGAACGGCAGCTGGAACAGGGCGTGGTGATGGTCAACCCGTCGGTCGACAGCATGGAAAGCCGGGGATAACCCGGCAACATGCAGGCTTACCCCGCAGCATTCGCTGGCTGCCCCTCATGCAGCCGACAAGAAGACGCCCGGCCGCTCGCAGGAGCGGCCGGGCGCATGGCACAACCGGAGAGGGGCTATTCGACCGGCCGGAAGGGGGCATCCGCATCGCCGGTCCACCGATAGAGGCGAACGGTGCTGCTCTGCTGTTTGGTCTCCTTCGAACGGGCGTTCTGCGAAATGTAGAAATAGCCGCCGCCGAGCGGACACAGTCCCGTCGTTCCCCATTTGAAATCCCAGCCGTAGATGCCGCCGGCCGATTTCCCGGCGGGAACCAGCGAGATCACCTCACCCTCGGTGGGCGTATCGAATCCCTGCAAAAGTTCCCTGCGAGCCGGTTTACCGCCGTCGATCACAAAGAGCGAATAATTGGGGTATTGAGATTTTTTACCTTTGTAAACCGCGGCATAGCAGTTTCCCGACGCGGGATCATAGGCCAGGTTCTGAATTCCCCACGAGGTGTTGCCCGTGCGGACGAAATACTTGTGATCGGGCGCCGCAGGGCCGCTTTTATGCAGACTTCCCTGCGAGAGCGGCTGCTCGAAACGCTTCCAGCCCTTCGTGTCGTAGGCGAGCAGCACCTGGTAATCGTTGTCCGTGCGCAGGGTGTCGCCGTAAACGCCGTAGGCCACATAGAGATAATCGCCGCCCTCCTTCGCTCCGAACCGGGGCGCGAAGGTCACGCCGTCGATGCCCGAACAGCCGAACCGGTGCTCGACCGTCCGTCCGCCGTTCTCCGCCGTTGCGAAATAGTCGTCGACGGCCTCCTTGATATAGACCGTGGTCATCACACGATCCTTTTCGGCATCCATGTCCGGACGCGTGATGCGGTCCACGTCGAAAATGGCGACGTAGAATCCCGTCCGGTCCTTTTCGTCTTCAGGCGCCACCTGCCCGGCGTCGAGCGTCCGGCGGATGCCCTTGCCGATCGCATCGTCCTTGTATTCCAGCGAGCCGTAAACGCGGCCGTCGGCTGGATTCATCGTCAGGCAGCCCAGATGGCCCGTCATGCCGTCCACGCTGCCTATCAGATTGCCTTCGAAGTCCATCTTCAGCAGTTTGGCCGTGAAGGAGAAATAGATGTAGCCGCGTTCGAGATCGACGGCAATGCCCTGCACGTGGAACGGACCTTGTTCGCCCGAGCGGATTTCGCGCGGCAGGTTACGCAGATCGGGACCGTTTTTCGTCCGGTTAGCGCCCGACGGGCAGGCCGTCAGCAGCAGCGGAACGATCAGCAAAGGGAGCAGACGTTTGAGGTTCATCGGAAGTTTTTTTACGTTAGTATCGGATTTATTTGCTTTTTCCGCAACAAATATAAACAAAAGCAACCAAAAACACAACCGAAAACACAACAAAAGAAAAAAAATCCTCCGCATCAGGGGGCGGAGGATTTTCACATTCAGACGTTCGCCACGAACTCTTCGAAGGCGGCAAGATCGGCCGCCAGCGGTTCGGAGAATTGCGGCCGCCGCGTCAGCCGTTCGAGCCGCTCCAGAAGCGGCACCCGCGATCCGGTCACCGATTCGATGACCTCTCCGAACTTGGCGGGATGCGCCGTGGAGAGGTAAAAACCCGGCTTGTCCACGGCCGCCGAGGCCGCATAGCCGACGGCGCTGTGCGGATCGGAGAAATAGCCGTGGCGCTCATACAGCTCGTCGATCGTGCGGCGGATCGAGGCATCGTCGCAGCGGAATCCCTCCAGTTCGGCGCGCAGCATCTCCGGATCGCCGTCGCAGAGCCACAGCATCCGTTCGAAATTGCTCGGTGCGCCGACATCCATCGCATTGGCCGGAGTCCGCACCGACGGCCTCGGGCGGTAGACGCCCGTGCGGATGAACTCGGGCACGACATCGTTGACGTTCGAGGCGGCGACGAAGCCCCCGAGGGGCAGTCCCATGCGCCGGGCCAGCATTCCGGCGGCGAGGTTTCCGTAATTGCCGCTCGGCACGACGACGACAGGACGGTCGCCGCCCGTGGCCTGCCGCCACTGGCAATAACCGTAGAAATAGTAGAACGCCTGCGGAATCCAGCGCAGCAGGTTGATCGAATTGGCCGACGTCACCCGCCGCCGCTTGCGGAACGGGGCGTCGGCGAACAGCTCCTTCACGAGCCGCTGGCAATCGTCGAACGTTCCGGCGACGCGCAGCGGATGGATGTTGCCGCCCAGGGCGGTCATCTGGCACTCCTGCAGGCGGCTGATCTTCCCTTCGGGATAGAGCACCACGACCTCGACGCCCGGCACATTGTGAAACCCGTGCGCCACGGCGCTGCCCGTATCGCCCGAGGTGGCCGTGAGAATCACCAGTTTTTCATCGGCGGCGCCCAGCAGGCCTGTCATCCGGCCCATGAACCCGGCGCCGAAATCCTTGAAGGCGCAGGTCGGACCGTGGAACAGTTCCAGCGTATAGCGTCCCCGACCGACCACGCGCAGGGGCACGGGGAAGTCGTAAAGGCCGTCCAGTTCACGCTGCACGGCCTGCGAATCGAAATCGCCGCCGAAGAACAACCCCGCCAGATAACCCGCCAACGCGGCGTAGGATTCGCTGGCCAGACGCTCCGCAAGGGCCATGTCGGCCTGCGGAATCCGTTCGGGGACGAACAGCCCCCCGTCGGGGGCCAGTCCCATCATCGCGGCCTCGCGCAGCGAACAGCCGTGCGCCCGTTCCCGATCTCTCGTACTGTAATAATTCATCGTCCTTCGCTTTTGTTATTCGACAACCCGCGCCCCGGCATTCGACACGCGGCCCGCATAGCTATTACAACCAATTCCCAGCCCTTCGAAATGCCGCTTCATCTCCCCGGAGATCCGCACGGCAGCCTCGTAATTGGAGGCCAGCGCGAAAACCGAGGGTCCCGATCCGGCGATGTTCATGGCCAGCGCGCCTCCGGCCAGCACCTGCTCCTTCAGCGCGTCGTACCCGGGGATGAATCCCTTGCGGTACGGCTCCGCCACGACGTCGTGCATCGAACGGCCGATCAGCGCCACGTCGCGCAGCGCGAACCCGGCGACCAGTCCGCCGACGTTGCCCCACTGCGCAACGGCATCCGACAGGGGAATCCGCTTCGGAAGCGCCTCGCGCGCCTCCCGGGTGCTGACCACGATGCCGGGATGCGCCACGGCGTAGAAAAAGTTGTCGGGCACGGGCAGCCGCACGATGTCGAACGGCCGGTAGCCGCGGACCAGCACCACGCCGCCCAACAGCGCGGGACCTACATTGTCGGCATGGGGCGTGCCGCCCAGCAACGCCTCGCCCATCATGGCGAACTCCACCAGCTGCTTGCCCGAGAACGGGCGGCCCAGCAGTTCGTTGACCCCGTAGACGGCGGCGGCCGACGAGGCGGCGCTCGACCCGATGCCGCTGCCGGGAGCGATCTTTTCGAGAATCTCCACCTCGATCCGCACCGGACGGCCGTAAGCTTCGAGCAAGGCCCGTACGGCGGGCGTGATGACGTTTTCTTCGACATTTCCGGGGAGTTCCATCCCGCTGCGGTTACGGATTTCGAATCCTTCGGCATTTTCCGCAACGCCCACTTCCAGCACGTCGCCCACGCCGTCGAGCGTAAGGCCCATCACATCGAAACCGCACCCCAGATTCGCGACCGTTCCCGGCGCGAAAACCTTAATATGTTTCATACCAATTTTTTTGATGAATTGAACTACCTTTGCCTGATTTTCTGTTTCCGCTCCGGCAGCCTTGGCCGGGATGTGCACACGCAGGTATGCAGACGGAATATTGACTACTGAACCCCCACGGGGGTCGTGGCAGTCGTCGTGGCAGTTGTGGCGGTCGTGAAGAGAGCGGTATAAACACAGCCTACGGGATTGCCGATAAATCCGCAACCTCGCCCTGTCGTCGTGTTATGCCGTTTGGTAACCATCGTCGGCAAATATAAAACAAATATTTTAATAATCCAAATCCATGTAACAATTTGTAAGCGGCCCGCCGTTGCGCAGACGGCCTTTTATTTATATAGGAGCAGCGCAAAAGGGCCGCAACAGAGATTTCGGAAATAAAAATGAAAGCCTTTCGGCCCACACCCGCCGGACCGCGGAAAGAAAACGCCCGGGAACCGCATCCGGAGGCCAAAATGCCGATTTCAAATTGTAAGCAAACACGAGCCGTCAC
>CDZW01029887.1_pt1 | contig 12066 bp, 8 predicted proteins | sample 557511 | NCBI WGS metagenome assembly CDZW01 (sample SAMEA3182067, study PRJEB8094) | gut metagenome | biome: human; feature: gut; material: Stool; isolation source: human stools | place: Canada | collected 2013-03-05 | reverse complement strand
ATACGAATCAATGCTTTGTTAATATCAATAGAGGACATTCCGGACAAAATATTGTTAATTTCAAAGGATACGTATACCCGCTGGCGACCGAATGACACAAAACCGGGAGACCTTTTCAAAGGGTCTCCCGGTTCGAATAACATAATCGTCGGAATCAGACGGTTTTAAGCACTTCGAGCAGCAGGTCCCAGAATTTGGGAACCGTGGCGATTTCGAGCCGTTCGTCGGGCGAGTGCACGCCGCGCAGGGTCGGGCCGAACGAGACCATTTCCAGTTCGGGGTATTTTTCGAGGAACAGGCCGCACTCCAGTCCGGCATGGATCGCACGGACCTTGGGATCGGCGCCGAACAGCCGTTTATAGGCATCGACCGTCTTTGCAAGCAGGGCCGACTGCGGGTCGGGCGTCCAGCCCGGATAGCCGTCGGAGTGGGCGACATCGGCTCCGGCCAGCGCAAATACCGATTCGACCATCTGCATTACATAGGTCTTGGCGCTCTCGACGGACGACCGCTGGGACGAGGTGACGACGATGCGGTCGTCCCCCACGAATTTGACCGAAGCGAGGTTGGTCGAGGTTTCGACCAGCCCCGGCACGGCGAACGACATGGCGATCACGCCGTTGGGCACGCCCACCAGCGAATAGACCAGTCCGAACTGCGTCCGGGCGTCGAGCACCCGATCGACCTGCGGCATTTCGTTGAGCGTGATCTTGAAGTTGGGTTCGCGCAGACGGAACTCGGCTTCGAGATCGGCGGCGAAAAGTTTGTAGCGCTTGATGAACTCATCCTTGAACCGGGCCGGAACGCCGAAGATCGCATAGGCCTCGCGGGGAATCGCATTGCGCAGGTTGCCGCCGTCGAACCAGCTCAGCTTCAGCTCGTAGCTCTGCATACCGTCCCACAACAGACGTGCGACGGTCTTGTTGGAATTGACGCGGCCCTTGTCGATGTCGTCGCCCGAATGTCCGCCCTGCAGGTCCGAGACATCGACCCGGAAGAAGGCGTAGTTTTTCGGAGCCTCCTCCATCGTATAGCGGAACGTGGCGACCGTGTCGATGCCGCCAGCGCAGCCGATGAAGATCTCGCCCTCGTCCTCCGAATCGAGGTTGACGAGGTATTTGCCCGTAAGCATATCTTCGCCCAGCTCGAAGGCTCCGGTCAGGCCCGTCTCCTCGTCGACCGTAAAGAGCGCTTCGACGGGGCCGTGCTCCACGGCGGGGTCGATCAGGACAGCCAGCGCGGCGGCCATGCCGATACCGCAGTCGGCGCCGAGCGTCGTGCCTTCGGCCCTGACCCACCCGCCGTCGATGCGCGTGCGGATCGGGTCCCGGTCGAAATCGAACTCCACGTCGGAGTTCTTCTCGCAGACCATGTCCATATGCGACTGGAGGATAACCGTCGGACGGTTCTCGAAGCCCGGCGTGGCGGGCTTGCGCATCACCACGTTGCCGATGGCGTCCTTCTTGTATTCGAGATTGTGCTTCCGGGCGAAATCGACCAGAAATTCGATGATCCTGCCCTCCTTCTTCGAGGGGCGCGGAACCCGTGTGATGGCGTCGAACTGCTCCCAGACGATGCGGGGTTCCAGATTGGTAATTGCTGACATATCCTATGATAAATTAAAGTCCGTTCTTCATCCCCCGCCGGATTTCCGGAACGTTCTGCGAATCCGGCTCCGCAGAGCGAGGGTATTTTTTACAAAGATATTAAAAACAGCGCAATTTTCGGTATCTCAGGTCCTGTTTTTTGCAGCGGAAACGCGGCGGGCAAATAAATTTGCTTTTACATGCCGGTTCGATTATCTTTACGCAAAAAAACGGAGACCATATGACCGATTTCAGGATAGGACACGGATACGACGTGCATGCGCTGGCGGACGGCCTGCGGCTGATACTGGGCGGAATCGAGATTCCCCACACGAAAGGATGCGTCGCGCATTCGGACGGCGACGTGGCGATACACGCCGTATGCGACGCGCTGCTGGGCGCCGCGGCGCTGGGCGACATCGGGCTGCACTTCCCCGACACGTCGGACGACTTCGCGGGAATAGATTCGAAAATTCTGCTCCGCAGGGTTGCGGCGCTGCTGCGCGAACGGGGATACGAAATCGGGAATGTCGATTGTACGATCCGGATGCAGCGGCCCAAGCTCCGGCCCCATATCGACGCGATGCGCGCCGCAATGGCCGGTGCAATGGGCGTAGGCGATGACCGGGTGTCGGTCAAAGCTACGACCACAGAGCATCTCGGTTTCGAAGGGCGCGAGGAGGGAGTTTCCGTCTCGGCCGTGGCATTGATCTACAAAAGCTGAGCCAAAACGGCTTGGCGAATAAAAAAACGGAGCGGCTTTTCGGGGCCGCTCCGCCTGTTCCGGGATTTTCCGCCGGCGTCAGTCTATCCGCCGGAACTTCGGATCGCCCATCCGCTTGTTCCACAGCCAGCCGACGTAACGCATCGTAACGTCGGGCGTCAGCAGCGTCAGCACCGTCTCGCCGGTAGCCGTCGAAACGGCAAATTCGGCGTGATAGACCCTATTGTCGTCGGCGACATCGAACGAGATGCACCACCCCCACTGCAAGTGCGCGGCCTGATAACTGCGGATCGACATCGAGTCGAAATTGAGCATTTCGACGTATTGCGTAACGCCCCGTTCGGTAGGCAGGTGGATTTCGACGTGATCGACGAACATGCCGAAAAAGAAGTAGTCGGCATAGATGCTGCGGATAAGGCCGCCGGGAATCTCCTGCATGCTGTTCGGAAAGAACATGTAGTCGCGCGACTGCACCAGCGAGTCGATCTTCTGCGCATAGAGTCTGGCCCGGTAGGCCCGGCGTTCGGGGCGAGTCATGCCGCGGGCTGGGTCTTCATAGACCGTCGTGTGCTCGACGAGCTGCACGGGCTGCTGCTGGACGGGAACCACGGTCGTCTGCGGCACGCTGTCCACGGCCGAAGTGCCCAGCGAAAACTGCGGGGAGGACGGAACCTGCGGAGAGGATGAAGCTTGCGGAGATTGGGTGGCCGCTTGCGGAGACTGGGCGGCGACCGGCATCAGCCAGAAAAGAGCCGCCGCGCAGAGGAGCGCCCGGCCTGTTTTCAACCGCCGCAGGACAAAAGCCCCCGCCGAAGCGGGGGGTTCTGACTGCGGACTGCATTCCTGCGGTTCCGGCACAGCGTCCGGCGTGCGGTCTTCCGCAGGATGCCGCCGGAAACGTTCCGGACTTGCCGGCACGGCGGCGCGGCGCACTGCCCTGCCCTCCGGCGACGGGGTGCGGAACCCCGTCCGGCTTTGCAACCCGGATTTCATACTAATAGAGCTGAGAAATGCTTCCGGAGTACTCCACGGGGTTGTACCACGGATTGGTGATCGTCAGGTTGGCGCCGCCCGTACGGGTGAAGATCTCGAAGGTGAAGGTATAGGTCGAAGCCGAGAAGAGCGAAGTCGAGAAGGTCACCATCCAGCCTTCGTGGGTCTGCTCGGTCGTATATCCCTGCACGTTGGGAACCGTATAGTTGAGTACCATGACGTAGTAAGGCGGCACGTAGCCTTTGATGTAAGGCAGGCAGATGTCCACCGTGCCGTCCCAGACTCCGACGTTGAAGGCCGGATTCATGATCTGACGCATGGGGCCGGCCGGCTGGCGCTGCATGGTCTGGGGGTTGAACTGGAAATTGCGCGAAAGGATGACCGAATCCATCGTTTTCTCAAAACTGGCGATACGGTCCGCACGTCTTTTCTCACGCACCTCGCGGCGCTCTTCTTTGGGCGACAGATTCTTTTTCTGTCCGATCACGGTAGCGCCGACTACGCAGAGCAGCAGGCCCACGACGATAATAACTGTTTTTTTCATAGCACATAAAAGATTTGTACGGCTATGAAGTGCAAAATCGGTGCCTAACTGCTTAGCGTAGTGACTAAAGTCCCAGTTTTTTCAGGAATTCGCCCGTGTAGCTGCGTTTGCAGCGGGCTACCTCGTGCGGCGTACCGGCGGCGACGATCTCGCCGCCCGCGGCTCCGCCTTCGGGTCCGATGTCGATGATATGGTCGGCGACCTTGATGACGTCGAGGTTGTGCTCGATGACGATGACGGTGTTGCCGCGCTCCACGAGTTTGTTCAGCACCTCCAGCAGCAGGCGGATATCTTCGAAATGGAGTCCCGTCGTAGGTTCGTCGAGGATATAGAGCGTGCGGCCCGTGTCGCGCTTCGAAAGTTCGCTCGCCAACTTGATGCGCTGGCTCTCGCCGCCCGACAGCGTGGTGCAGGGCTGGCCGAGGGTCAGGTAGCCCAGTCCCACTTCCTGAATGGCGCGGAGCTTCTGGTAGATGTTGGGAATGTTTTCGAAAAACTCCACGGCCATATTGACCGTCATGTTCAGCACGTCGTCGATATTCTTGCCCTTGTATTTGACTTCGAGCGTCTCGCGGTTGTAACGGTGTCCGCCGCACGCCTTGCAGCGCACGTAAACGTCGGGCAGGAAGTTCATTTCGATGGTCTGCACGCCCGCACCGCGGCACTCCTCGCAACGGCCGCCCTTGACGTTGAACGAGAAGCGGCCCGCCTTGAAGCCCCGGATCTGGGCGTCGGGCGTCATTTCAAAGAGTTTGCGGATGTCGGAAAAGACATTGGAATAGGTCGCCGGATTGCTGCGCGGCGTACGGCCGATGGGCGACTGATCGACGACGACCAGTTTGTCGACATGTTCGAGGCCCTCGACGCTGTCATACTCCAGCGGCTGGGCGAAAGAGCGGTAAAGCTCCTTCGAGAGGATCGGCCGCAGGGTCTCGTTGACGAGCGTCGATTTGCCCGAACCGCTGACGCCCGTGACGCAGACGAACTTGCCCAGCGGGAATTCGGCGGTCACGTTTTTGAGGTTGTTGCCCTTGGCTCCGCGGATCACGATGCTCTGGCCCGTCCCCTTGCGGAGCGTTTCGGGAATTTCGATGCGGCGGCGGCCCGTCAGGTAATCGGCCGTGATGGAGTCGGATTTGAGAATGTCATCGAACGTTCCGGCCGCAATGATATTGCCGCCCTTGCGGCCCGCGCGGGGACCGACATCGACGATGAAATCGGCAGCGCGCATCATGTCTTCGTCGTGTTCGACGACGATCACCGAGTTGCCCGCGTCGCGCAACTCTTCGAGACTGCGGATCAGTTTGCGGTTGTCGCGCTGATGCAGGCCGATCGACGGTTCGTCGAGAATATAGAGCACATTGACCAGTTTGGAGCCGATCTGCGTAGCCAGCCGGATGCGCTGGCTCTCGCCGCCCGACAGCGAGCGCGACGACCGCGAGAGCGACAGGTAGCCCAGCCCCACGTCCATCAGGAAGCGCAGGCGTTCGCGGATCTCCTTGACGACCTCCTGCGCGATCTTCCACTCCTTGTCGGTCATATGCTCCTCGATACGGGCGGCCCACTCCGAAAATTCGGAAATCGACATGGCCGAAACGTCGGCGATGCTCAGGCCGCCGATACGGAACTGCAGGGCCTCCTTTTTCAGGCGCGTGCCGCCGCAGACCGAGCATTTGCGGTAGACGAGGAACTGCTCGCGCCACTTCTGGCCGTGTTTGGAGTCGTCGTCCTCGGTGCGGCCGATATATTCGGCGACGCCCTCCCACGAAACGAGGTGGTTGCCGCCCGACGAACTGAACTCCGAGAGGTTGATCGTCAGCGGCTCGGAATCGCCGTAGAGAACAGCGTTCAGACCTGCTTCGGGCAGCGTGCCGACGGGGTCGTCGAGCGTGAAGTCATAACGGCGGCCCAGCATTTCGAGGATGGCGAAAAGCATGTTGTTGCGGAACTTGCCCAGCGGTTCGACGGCCCCTTCGCGCAGCGAAAGCTTCATGTCGGGAATGATCTTCCCGACGTCGAACACCGCCTCCTCGCCCAGACCGTTGCAATGGGGACAGGCGCCCTGCGGCGAGTTGAACGAAAAGGTATGCGGCGCGGGGTCCTCGAAAGCCACGCCCGTCGAGGGGCACATCAGATGGCGCGAATAGAAGCGCTGCTGCTCGGTGCCGTAATCGTAAACGGCCATCGTGCCCTTGCCCTGCCGCATAGACTCCCTGAGCGAAGTCATCACGCGGTCGCGGGCGTCCTCGGCCACGACGAGCCGGTCCACGACCAGATCAATGGTATGGATTTTATAGCGGTCGAGACGCATGCCGGCCGAAATCTCGCGGATCTCGCCGTCGATGCGCGCATAGATATATCCTTTCTTGGCCAGCGACTCGAACAGTTCGCGGTAGTGGCCCTTGCGGCCCTTCACGATGGGAGCCATCAGGGCGATTTTACGTCCGGCAAAGCCCGTCATGATCAACTCGGCGATCTGCTCGTCGGTGTAATGCACCATCTCCTCGCCCGTGACGGGCGAATAGGCGCGCGACGCGCGCGCATAGAGCAGACGCAGGAAGTCGTTGATCTCGGTAACCGTGCCGACGGTCGAACGGGGATTCTTGTTGGTCGTCTTCTGTTCGATGGCCACCACGGGGCTGAGACCCGTGATCTTGTCCACGTCGGGACGCTCCATCGTCCCCACGAACTGACGCGCATAGGTCGAGAGCGTCTCCATGTAGCGACGCTGCCCCTCGGCGTAGATCGTGTCGAACGCGAGCGACGATTTGCCCGAACCCGAAAGGCCCGTTATGACAACCAGTTTGCGGCGCGGAATCTCCAGATCGACATTCTTGAGGTTGTGGACCCGTGCGCCCAGTATTTTGATCGTATCTTCTTTCATCATCGTAATTAAACGCACCGGAAGCTCCGTTTATTGAGCGGAGCGGATTTTTCCGGCGGGAATATCGTACAAAGATACGACATATGCGGCGCAAAACAAAACGAACAGAAGAAAATTCGGCCGGGACAAGATGCGGCGCAACTGCCGGAAAGACAGAGCCGGAATACGAAGAAAAGCAAAGCGGAATTCCGAAGAGACAGCAGCCCGGAACTCCGAGAAAAAGCAGGCCCGGACGCCGAGGAAGAACAGGCCCGGACGCCGAGGGAAAGCAGGCCCGGACGCCGAGGGAAAGCAGGCCCGGACGCCGAGGAACTGCGAGAATCCAAGCCGGGACTCCTTAAAGACAGCGACGTGCCTCTGAAGAAAAACCGGATCGGGCCTCTAAAGAAAAAACACAGGACCAAGCCTCCGACGGACAGCGGAGACGGGAAACGGGAAAAGCACAAGCCGGGGTTCCGAAAGACAGCGGAGCCGCGGACAGGCAGGACGGAGCTGGGACCGGAAAGCCGTCAGAGCCTCAGCACTTCAGTTCGAAGTCGTCGGCATCCATCCATGCGGGGAATTTCTCCTTGAAGGCCGCCTGAGCTTCGGAGTCGAATTCGGCGATCAGCGTCCGTTCGCGGTCGCCGGCGTCGGCCAGCGTACGGCCGGCGAAGTCGATCAGCGCCGAATCGCCCGCATAGCTTGCGTCGGGATCCGTACCTACACGGTTCACGCCCGCCAGATAGCACTGGTTCTCGATGGCACGGGCGCGGAGCAGCGTGCGCCACACCTCGCGCCGGTCGTCGGCCCACGAGGCACTGCACAGAATAGCGTCGTAATCGCCCCGGTTGCGGCTCCACACCGGAAAGCGCAGGTCGTAGCAGACCAGCAGCAGGAAGCGGAAGCCCATGTATTCGACGATCACGCGTCGGTCGCCGGGCGTATAGTCGCGCGCTTCGCCGCCGGGGCGGAACAGATGGCGTTTGTCGTACCACGCCGTCTCGCCCGAAGGTTTGACGAAGAACATCCGGTTGCGGAACCGCTCCTGCTCGGCGACGACGACACTGCCCACGACGGCTCTGCCGTACTGCGCGGCCCAGCGGCGCATGGTCGTGACGACCAGCCCGTCGGCCGGTTCGGCGACGCAGGCCGGACGCAGTTTGAATCCCGTGGCGAACATTTCGGGCAGCACGACGACATCGGCATCGGCGGCGGCCACGATCGGCTCCAGACGTTTCAGGTTCCGGGCGGTGTTTTCCCACTCCATATCGACCTGACAGATAGCTACGCGTATTTTCATAGGGAACTTCTCTTTTGCAACAAATATATGAAATTTTCTTACAGTTTGCACTTTTTGCAAGAAAAAAGCGAGACATCCTATAAGACATCCCGCAAATTTCATGCGATCCGCGCATACCGACGCGGCGCGGCGTAAGCCGGAACAGAGCGGCGAACCGGGTCAGCTTTCTCCGAGCCGCCACACGGTAACGGACGAAGCGTTGCTCCGCTGGTGCAGCACCGAGACTTTGCAGGGCACGAAATCCGAAGCGCCGCACGTCCAGACATCGACGAACTGCTGGGGGCTGCGCTCCGCAAGCGGGAACCATGTGCTCTGCACCTGAATCATCACCCGGTGTCCGGCGCGGAACGTATGCGCGATGTCGGTCATGCGGAACGGCACGCGGGCCGGAACGCCCGGCGTAAAGGCTTTGGGGCGCGAGAACCCGTCGCGGAAACGCCCCCGCATCACGTCGCCGCGCACGAGCATCCGGCAGCCGGACTGCGGATCGTCGTCGGGAAAAACGTCGATCAGCCTGACGACAAAATCGGCGTCGGTGGTCGAAAGGATCACCTCCAGCTCGACATCGACGGGTCCCGCGAGGGTCATATCCCCGTCGAGCGGCTCGGTGACGAAGGTCAGCACATCGGAACGGTCCGACACGAAGCGCTGGTCGGTGAGCATATACTCTTTGGGGCGGCGTTCGCCGAAGGATTCGATATAGGGCACGGGATCGGCCGGATCGGACGTATAGGCGGAGGCGGAGCTTTTGGCCGTCGGGCGGCGGGTTTCGAGACGTCCGCCGTCGGAGAGGTAGAAGGTGAGCTTACGCGCTTCGCGCGGCGTCCAGCGGTCGAAAGCATGCCAGCGGTTGTCGCCCGACGAGAAAACCGCGGCGGCGGGAAGCGGGTCCGCGGCGCCCTCGCCCTTGAGGTAATGGTCGAAGAAAGGAAGTTCGAAATGCTCCATATAGTATTCCCACGCCGCCTCGCGCCCGAAATCGAACGCTCCGAGTTTTCCGCTGCCGTTGCGCCATGCTCCGTGCGCCCAAGGTCCCACGACCAGATGGCACGGCGTTGCGGGGCTTTGCCGGACCATGGCCCGGTAGAGGTTCCACGCCCCGAAGCAATCCTCGGCGTCGAACGTCCCTCCGACGACCAGCACGGCCGGCTGTACGTTGTAGCAGGCCCTGCGCAGGTCGCGCGCCTGCCACCATGCGTCGTAGGAGGAGTGTTCGGCAAGCTCTTCCCAGAAAGGATTGGGTCGCTGAAGTTCCGTAAGTTCGGCCAGCGTCGCATGTTCCCGGAAGAACGTCCACTCGTCGGGGCGGGTCCGCTTCGACATCGGGGGCATCTTTTCGGTCGGAGTATGGCCCGGAGGGGTGTTCATGCCGCTCAGGAAACGGTAGGAGTCGGTGAGCATCAGCACGCCGTTGTGGCGGACGTCGTCGCCCATGAACCAGTCGGTGACGGGAGCCTGCGGCGAAACGGCCTTCACCGCAGGATGGGTGCAGAGACCGCCCATCATGGCGTAGAAGCCCGGATAGGAACTGCCGGCGAAACCCACCCTGCCGTTGTTGTGCGGCACATGCTTCACAAGCCACTCGACCGTGTCGTAGCTGTCCGTCGTTTCGTCCGTCTCGCCATATCCCGCAGGGCGGACATGGACGAATTCGCCCTCGCTCATAAAGCGGCCCCGCACATCCTGCATGACGACGATATAGCCGCGGTCGATATAACTGCGCATATAGCCGCTCCCGAAGCCGCGGGGAAACTCGCCGGGACCGTAGGGGGCGCAGCCGTAGGGGGTACGGAAAATAAGGATGGGGGCTTTGGCATCCGTTTTGGGCGTATAGACCGCGGTATAGAGTTTCACGCTGTCGCGCATCGCGATACGGTATTCGGCCTTGTCGTACAGTTCATCGACGGGCTGCCGGGCAAAGGCCGCGGCCGCCGTGAGCAATCCTGCGAGCAGGAGTGCGGAAAATAGGCGCAGCTTCATGGTCGGGAGTTTTCGGTTAGTGTCCGAAAGGTACGCTTTTTTCCGCAATAGCCAAAGCCTCGGCGGAAAATCGGATTCATTCGAAGCGGCGGGTCCGATCTATTCCCGCGCGGAAAGTTGCATAGCCGCGAAATTAAACGTACTTTTGCAGTCGGTCAATTCCGACAAACGACAATATGCTCAGAGCAGGACGCATCCAGAAACTCACCGTAAGCCGCATCTCGGATTACGGATTATACCTTGCGGACGAGGAGCAGAACGAGGTTCTGCTGCCCAACCGTTACATATCCCTTACAGACAAGCCGGGCGACGAAAAGGAGGTCTTCCTCTACCACGACTCCGAAGACCGGCTGGTGGCGACGACCGAAACGCCGCTGCTGCGCGTCGGCGAGGCGGGTTATCTCCGCGTCGTGGACAAGACGGCCCACGGGGCGTTCCTCGACTGGGGGCTGTACGGCAAGGACCTCTTCCTTCCGAACCGCAACCAGCAGGGCGGCATCATCGCCGGACGGAGCTACATCGTCTACCTCTACGAAGACAGCGTCACGGGCCGCTGCGTGGCGACCTGCAAGCTCAAGAGCTTCATCAACAACGACATCATCACGGTGGCGCCCCGTCAGGAAGTCGATCTGCTCGTGGCGTCGGAGAGTCCGATCGGCTACCGCGTGATCATAAACAACCGGCACTGGGGCATGCTCTACCGCAACCAGCTGTTCCGCCCCATAGCGGTCGGAGACCGGACGAAGGGTTACGTCCGCAAGCTCACCGAGGACAACCGCATCGACGTCAGCCTCCAGCAGGAGGGTTTCGCACAGGTGAAGGACTCGGCGGAGGTTTTGCTGCAGCTGGTCCGCGACAACGGCGGCTTCCTGCCGCTGAACGACGACAGCGCCCCGGAAGAGGTGAACCGGCTGACGCAGACGAGCAAGAAGGTTTTCAAACGTTCGCTGGGCATGCTGCTCAAACGTGGCGCCGTCACGGTGGACGAACAAGGAATAAAGATCAACGAGTAATGGCCAAGATAACGACCGCGGAACGGGTTTCGCGGGAAGCTTCCGACAATTTCGTGTTCCAGCGTTCGCTGCTGGCCTACCATGCCGCGGCGCAGCGCATCAGCGGCGACGTGCTGGAGATAGGCACGGGGGCCGGTTACGGCATCGAGGTCGTGGCGCCCCGCGCCCGGAGTTTCGTCACCATCGACAAACTGGCCCCCGCACCCGAACCGACGCAGCTCCCGAACGTCGAATTCCGGCAGGCGACAGTTCCGCCGCTGCCCTTCGCAAACGACAGTTTCGACTTCGTGATCTCGTTTCAGGTGATCGAACACATAAAACAAGACCTCGAACTGGTGCGCGAAGTGAAGCGCGTACTGCGTCCGGGCGGAAAGTTCATCGTGACGACCCCGAACGCTCCGATGTCGCTCACGCGCAACCCGTGGCATATCCGGGAATACACCGCTGCGGAGCTGCGCAGCCTGCTCGGCAGCGAATTTTCGTCGGTCGAGGCGCTCGGCGTTTCGGGCAACGCGCGGGTCATGGAATATTACGAACAGAACCGCCGCAGCGTGAAGCGCATCACGCGCTTCGACATCCTCGACCTGCAGCACCGGCTCCCCCGCTGTCTGCTGCAATTCCCCTACGACGTTCTCAACCGCATAAACCGCCGCAGACTCCTGAAGTCCAACACCGATCTCACGACCTCGATCCGCATGGACGACTACCGGATCGGCCCCGTGACGGACGAGAGTTTCGATCTGTTCTTCGTGGCGGAAAAATAGGCGCAACCATCTGATAAAAACCAAGGGCTGCCCCACTGCGGGGCGGCCCTTGCCGTATCCTGTCATCCCGAACATACATTCGACATTGCAGACCGCGCCGCCGAAATCAGCGGCCGCAGCGGTCAACTGCGGGGCGACATTTGACAAATATTTGAAATCCAGCGAGGTGAATAATAAAAAAGCAGCCGTTTTTCCGCCCGGAACAACGCCCTTATTACACGAAACCTCCGTAACAGGATATTTTTCGTTTTGTAAACTAAAAAAAATACGAAATATTTTGCACAGTAAAAACTAAT
>CDZW01026696.1_pt1 | contig 12111 bp, 9 predicted proteins | sample 557511 | NCBI WGS metagenome assembly CDZW01 (sample SAMEA3182067, study PRJEB8094) | gut metagenome | biome: human; feature: gut; material: Stool; isolation source: human stools | place: Canada | collected 2013-03-05 | reverse complement strand
TTCATAGGGAACCTCCTGTCATTTGCATAAACTGTTGTGTTACCAATCCAACTCGTCCATAGCGTCATCTACGCCTGCTGCGTAGTCCGGGTCGCTGTCGTAGCGATCCTCATCGTAGTCGTCATCATCGTAGATGGCATCGTAGCCATCGTCATAGGAATCATACGTCTTGTAGGATTTTTTGCTGCTTGTGTAAGAACTGCTGTACGAAGATTTGGAGCTGTAAGAAGCGCTGCTCTTGGTGGAAGATTTGGAAGGGCGATGTACCCAGCAGTAAGCTGAGTCCTTATCCGCTTTTCTCGTGCAGCCGTCCTTGATGCAGGTGTATTTATGTTTTGTGCTGGAGCTGCCGGACGGTCTGGAGCCGCTGCCGGAGACACTGGAATTGCTCTTCGTGGGTTTATGTACCCAGCAATAGGCGGAGCCCTTAGCCGCCTCTCTGTTGCAGCCGCTCTTGATGCAGGTATACTTGGCAGCGAATGCACCGGTACATAGGACGCAAGCAGTCAGCGTAACGAGCATTGCGCAAAGAATGCTTTTCCAAATAGTCTTTTTCATGGTAAAGTCCTTTCTGTCATGTACGATATTTTACCGGTGACGTTTTCCGTCAGAAATCATCACCGCCGAAATCATCCGAGCCAAAGTCGTCTGAACTAAAGTCATCAGAATCAAGGTTGTCCGAATCGAAGTTGTCCTCATCATTATCAAGTTCATCCATTTCGTCCACATCATTATCGAACTCATCCATCAGCGCCTTACGGTTTTCCTCTTCTTCCCGGATACGTTCCATCGCCAGCGAGTAGTGAACATATCCGTCAACGCCCTTACCGTAGACCCCGAAATCCATATCCTTCAGCATAGTAGTTACCTCTTTTCTACTTGGGAAGGGAACCGTTCCCTTCGATACTTCTATTATAAATCATGGCCTGTCCTATAATCCGGACTTTGAACACATGACGCGAAATTATACAATTCTCTGCTTTGATACAAACAAGCGCTCTCTGTAAATTCACCTTAGATGATTGCAGAGAGCGCTTGTTAGATTTACTATTACTGCTTGCCGGGCTGGGCGGCTTTGCGGCTTTCCTTGCGCTGCTAGATGGTAGCTATGCACAGGCAGCGGCTTCGGCGATTGTGGCACTGTTACTGTGCCCATTTGCAGTACCGATGCTGTTATCCTTGGCAGGAAGTGCCTTGATTGTCGCTGCATCGGCAATATTTGCTTGGCAGCTGTTCTGAAAACAGAATATGACGATGAACCGCTGTCGGCTGCGCAGCGGTTTTTCTTTTTTTCAGATAGCATTCAAAAAGTCATAAAGTCGGGATGCCTTAATTTATTTTTACCTGTCTTGTCCCTTCGGAACGAACCAACAAGAATTTCTTGTGAGTTGCCTCATAGTCCAGCTCACCGTTTTTGTATATTCCATCGATCCTCACCTTCACCATCGACTTTGAAACCGCCAAGCGTTACCGTGAAGCCAACAAGCTGCCCCACCAGTTCCGCCGTGCAGCGTGAACCGTCCTGACCGTGGAGGTGTATCTGTGATGGTTCTGGAAAGCAGCTCCGTGTTAAACGCAATTCATCTCATACATGAGCAAACAAATAAGGCCCACCGCCAAAATTGACGGTGAGCCTTATTTTATGCTCGTTTCTTAACGATAACTCGCTACAAAAGCCTTATGCTCTCGGATTTTTGATGGCAGCCTGAGCAGCGGCCAGACGTGCGATGGGAACGCGGTACGGAGAGCAGGAAACGTAATCCAGGCCAACGTTGTGGCAGAACTCAACGCTGGAGGGGTCGCCGCCGTGCTCGCCGCAGATGCCCAGACCCAAGTTGGGGTTGGTTGCGCGGCCGTCATGGGCAGCCATCTTAACCAGCTTGCCAACGCCGATCTGGTCCAGATGCTGGAACGGATCGCTCTCGTAGATCTTGGTATCATAGTAAGCGGTCAGGAACTTAGCAGCATCGTCACGGCTGAAGCCGAAGGTCATCTGGGTCAGGTCGTTGGTACCGAAGCTGAAGAAGTCAGCTTCCTTAGCGATCTCACCTGCGGTCAGGGCGGCACGCGGGATCTCGATCATGGTGCCAACTTGGTACTTCATGTCAACGCCAGCGTCAGCGATCAGCTTGTCAGCAGTCTTGACGATGACGTCCTTGACGTACTTCAGCTCCTTCACTTCGCCAACCAGGGGCACCATGATGTGCGGGGTGATCATCTTGCCGGTCTCAGCAGAAACCTTGATGGCAGCCTTGATCACAGCATTGGTCTGCATCTCGGCAATTTCCGGATAGGTAACGGCCAGACGGCAGCCACGATGGCCCATCATGGGGTTGAACTCATGCAGGCTGACAACAACGTTGTTCAGCTCTTCGGTGGTCATGCCCATATCCTTTGCCAGGGCTTCGATATCCTCAGCCTTGGTGGGCAGGAACTCATGCAGAGGCGGGTCCAGATAACGGATGGTCATCGGACGATCGCCCATGATGCGGTACATAGCGGTAAAGTCAGCTTCCTGGAACGGCTCAACCTTAGCCAAGGCAACCTTGCGCTCTTCAACGGTACGTGCGCAGATCATCTCACGCACAGCAGCAATACGATCCTCAGCGAAGAACATATGCTCGGTACGGCACAGGCCAATGCCTTCAGCGCCCATATCGACAGCGTTCTGTGCATCGCGCGGGTTATCGGCGTTGGTCATAACCTTCATCTGGCGTGCTTCGTCAGCCCAGCTCATAAAGCGCTTGAAGTTAGCGTTCTCGGTGGAAGCGACGGTAGCGATCTGGCCTTCGTAGATGTTGCCGGTAGAGCCATCAATGCTCATCCAGTCACCCTCATGGAAGGTGTGGCCGTTAATGGTGATAACCTTTGCATCGTAATCGATAGCAACATCGTTATCATTGCCGCAGCCGGAAACACAGCAGGTACCCATGCCACGTGCAACAACAGCTGCGTGGCTGGTCATGCCGCCGCGGACGGTCAGGATGCCCTGAGAAACCTGCATGCCGACGATATCTTCGGGGCTGGTTTCCAGACGGACCAGAACGACCTTCTTCCAAGCTTCGTCCTTGACCTTCTCTTCAGCATCTTCAGCGCTGAAGACAACGCGACCGCAGGCAGATCCCGGAGAAGCGGCCAGGCCCTTGCCGATTGCTTCAGCAGCCTTCAGGGCAGCAGCGTCAAACTGCGGGTGCAGCAGGGTATCCAGCTGCTTGGGCTCAACGCGCAGTACAGCGGTGCGCTGATCGATAACGCCCTCATCAACGAGGTCGCAGGCGATCTGCAGAGCAGCCTGTGCGGTGCGCTTGCCGTTACGGGTCTGCAGCATAAAGAGCTTGCCATCTTCGATGGTGAACTCCATGTCCTGCATATCCTTGTAGTAGTTTTCCAGGCGGGTTGCGATCTCAACGAACTGATCGTAAACCTCAGGCATTTCCTCGTGCAGCTTGCTGATCGGGGAAGGAGTACGGATGCCGGCAACGACATCTTCGCCCTGAGCATTGATCAGGTACTCGCCCATCAGCTTCTTTTCGCCGGTAGCGGGGTTACGGGTGAAAGCAACACCGGTGCCGGAACGCATGCCGGAGTTACCGAAAGCCATCTGCTGAACGTTGACAGCAGTGCCCCACTCGTAGGGGATTTCGTTCATCTTGCGGTAAACGTTGGCGCGCGGGTTATCCCAAGAACGGAAGACGGCCTTGACAGCGCCGATCAGCTGTTCTTTCGGATCCTGCGGGAACTCTTCGCCCTGCTTCTCCAGGTAGATGGCCTTGAACTCCTTGACGAGTTCCTTCAGGTCCTCAGCGTCCAGCTCGATATCCTGCTTAACGCCCTTGCGCTCCTTCATAGCGTCGATACGCTCTTCAAAGAAGCTCTTGCCCAGCTCCATGACGACATCAGAGTACATCTGGATGAAGCGGCGGTAGCAGTCATATGCAAAACGGGGGTTAGAAGTCTTCTTTGCCAGACCTTCAACAGCCTGGTCGTTCAGGCCCAGGTTCAGGATGGTATCCATCATGCCGGGCATAGACTGACGTGCACCGGAACGAACGGAAACCAGCAGCGGGTTCTCGATATCGCCAAACTTCTTGCCAGTCTGCTCTTCCAGGATACCCATATACTTGAAGATGTCAGCCTTGATCTCATCGTTGATCTCACGGTTGTCAGCATAGTACTGGGTGCAGGCTTCGGTGGTGATGGTGAAGCCCTGAGGAACCGGCATGCCGGCATGGGTCATTTCTGCCAGACCAGCGCCCTTGCCGCCCAGAATGTTCTTCATGGTCGTCTGGTCGCCGCCAAATGCGTCATGGCCCTCTTTGAACAAATACAAAAACTTCTTGCTCATAGGTTACCTCCAACAAAATTACGGTTTCTTCCCGGTGTGCCGCGCACACCCGCAAAATAAGAATTTTCTCTCTTGCAAAGTCCATTATAACAGACTCAGCCCGGAATTTCCAGTACATTGTTAAATAAATGGCGAATATTTTCGCCGAAAATCTCACAAAGTTTTGGGGTCAGGCTCTTGCAATTTGACCAAAAATGCGGTAAATTATAATGGGTGAGAAGTTGGGAAATATTATTTTATTACATCCTGCAACACTTTTTTCAATTCATCCCGCCCCGGCAGGCTTTAGCCCTGTTCCGGGGCTTTTTTGTAGGGCCGTATACTCTTTTGGCCCAAAACAGAAAGGGGTATTTTTATGTCCGAAGCGAAAGCCAAATACCTTGCCGCCAAAGCGGCCTTTGAAGAAACTTTTGAAAAGCACCTGCAGAACGGTGTGGAGTTCATCAGCGACCAGGTTTTTATTGACCCCGAAGTTGAGATTGCACCCGGCGCAGTGATCCTGCCGGGCTGCATCCTGCGCGGCAAAACCGTCATCGGGGCAAACTGCGTCATCGGCCCCAATACCTTATTGGAGAACACCATTGTTGAGGCCGGTTCCACCGTGAACGCCAGCCAGTGTTATGACAGCCATCTGGGTCCCAACAACAAGATTGGCCCCTTTACCCATGTGCGCACCGGCACCGTGACGGATGAGGGCGTGCACCTGGGCGCTTATGTGGAAACCAAGAACGCCAACTTTGCCGAGGGCAACACTGTCAGCCACCTGACTTACATTGGCGATGCCGATGTGGGCAAGTACTGCAACTTTGGCTGCGGCACCGTAACCTGCAACTATGACGGCGAGGGCAAGTACCGCACCACCATCGGCGATTATGCGTTCATCGGCTGCAACACCAACCTGGTGGCGCCGGTCAAGGTGGGCAGCCGCGCCTTTACCGCTGCCGGTTCCACCATCGGCCACGATGTGCCGGACGGTGCCCTGGGCATTGAGCGCGCCAAGCAGGCCGAAGTTGCCGCCTGGGGCGCCAAGAAGCTGGAAAAATACGTTGCCAAAAAACAGAAGCTGGAAGCTGAAAAGAAAAGCGACTGATGCCCCCTGACCTGCTGCAAGGAGGATTGCTGCCATGGCCATTTTGGAACGCACCCTGACCGGGGATTTTACCACCATCCTGACCGAGCTGGACGCTGTTGCAAAACAAAGTGTTTCGGCCACGCTGGAAGGTTCCAGTGATTTCAACTTCAGCACCGGCCGCTGTGCCGTGCGGGTATACGAACGCTACAGTGCCATTGGCAATGGCCGTGTTACCATGAGCCTGACCCTGCTGGAAGCTGACGGGCAGATCCGGCTTTCCGCCATCACATCCGGCGGCAGCCAGGCTGTGTTTTTCAAGGTCAACACCTTAGGTGCAGAATCCTTCCTGAATACCATCCGGGACACAGTGGAACGCTTTGCCCCTGGTGCACACTAAAATCACAAAATTACTATAAGGATTTTTACTATGGGACTATTTGGAGGTGGTTCCGGGGCAGACTGGCTGATTGCCGGTCTGGGCAACCCGGAGCCGAAATATGACGGCACCCGCCACAACACCGGTTTTGCCGCGCTGGATGCGTTGGCCGAAGCCTGGGGGTGCGAGATCAACAAAAGCAAATGGCAGGGTCTTTACGGCATTGCCCAGGTGGACGGCCGCAAAGTGATGCTGCTAAAGCCGCTGACCTACATGAACCTGAGCGGCCAGAGCATCGCCCCCGCCGCGGCATTTTACAAGATCCCGCGCAACCACATTATTGTGTTGTGCGATGACATTGCACAGGAGCCGGGGCACATCCGCATTCGGCCCTCCGGTTCTGCTGGCGGGCACAACGGGCTAAAGAGCATTATCGCTTCCACCGGCGGCGAGGATTTTTACCGCATCCGCATTGGCGTTGGCGCCAAGCCGCGCCCGGATTATGATCTGGCTGACTGGGTGCTGGGCAAGTTCCCGCCCGATGACGCCAAGCTTGTGACCGGCCGCCACACCGACGTGGAAGCCGCCTGCCGCCTGTTGATGGCCGGCAAGCTGGGCGAAGCGCAGAATAAATTCAACCACTGAGCGCGGATAGGCGTTCCGTAGGGGCGCACAGTGTGCGCCCCTTCCTGTTTTCTGTGTAAGATACCCGCAAAGGAAGTGTTCTCACTTCAAATTTGCAATCCATCATTACACGGGATGTGGTTTAATGGAACACCTGCAGGGGTGTGCGCACTGTGGAAAACTTTGCCGATGGTGATAAACGCTGCACATGATTTGTAGGGGACGATGCTCGTCATCGTCCCGCATGACAGGTCTTGCCACATATTCCACCCTGCATACGGCCAACGTCCGCGGGCGAACAATGTTCGTCCTCACGTTCTCTACAAGATAAGAGCACAGCTTTTTCAATCATACAAATGCCAAAGCGGGCGGCCCATCTGGGCCGCCCGCCATTTGTCGTTCCATGCAACGCTTCTCTCAAAATTCACTTTGCCGTTTTGCTGCAAATATAGTACAATGGTTACGCAAAGCGCTGCTCATACCGGCGCACAAAAAGCGTATACAGCGCATAGCACACCATCAGGCAGACGGCATATACCCCGGCGAAACACAGCCACGCGGCTGCGCCGCCCATCGCGGTGTTGGGCAGCAGCTCCAGCACCAGCGGGTGGGCCAGGTACAGCCAAAAGCTGCCCGCCCCCACAAATTCCACGGCCTGGGCGAACTTCTGATTTTCCGCCAGGCCAACGCCCTGCGGGTTCTGCACGGCCAATAGAACAAGCACCGTAAACACGCACTCGAACCCCGCCCGCTGGAAGTTGGTGAGCACTGCCAGCAGAATGCAGAATGCCCCGTATAAAAACTGCTTGTTCTCCCGCACTGCCGCAAACGCCGCCATGCCAAAGATAAAGCAGTACAGCGTCATGACCGGCGTTTTTGCGCTGAACTCGCTGATGTTGGCTTCTGCCGGGAAAGCCGCCAGACTGCTTTCAATTAAGCCGCCGATCCTGCCCTTCACCGCAAGGCAGACCACCAGCAACGCCAGCGCACCCCAAAAGCGTTTGCACAGCCGGTACAGCCACGGGGCCAGCAGATAAAAGAACGCAAAGGCGCTCATCGTCCACAGCACGTTGCGGTTGTTCCACAGCATCCAGTTATCACTGGGCAGCCACATCTGCAAAAATACAAAGTACCGCAGGTAACCCGGCCCGCACGGCCCGCCGGGGCCAAACAGCTGGGCTGCACTGGCGCCCGCCGCCAGATAGCGTACCGCATCGAACAGCCAGCGCAGCACCAGCACCAGCCAGTACAGCGGCAGGATCCGCCGGATGCGGCGCTGGTAATACGGCAGCGGCTCCGGGTGGCGGCTCAGGCTGGCCGCGGCCAGGTATCCGCTGAGCACAAAAAACAGTTGCACCCCCTGCGCGCCAACCGCGGCGGCATCCCCCAGGCCAACTTTCTGCCCGGTATGCACGCCCAGCACCATCAGCGCCGCCAGAATACGCAGCTCATCCAGCGCTACATTTTTATGTTTTGTCATCTTTCTATATTTTGCTCCTTATTGCAGCATTATTTGATTTCTTTATTCTGCCGAACTTTTTCGATTCCTTCTTTTCAAAGAAGGGGCAAAACTCTCGTATTACTCGTATCCTCAAAATTATACATCACCCGCCCTATCATGCGCAAGCGCAGGAGGCACCATGTTTGACGCATTGTTTACCACCACAACCGAATACAAAAAACTGAGCCACGCGCTTTCCGGCAAAGGTGCATGCGCCCTGTTTGGGCTGCCCGCATCCGGCCGCGCACAGGTGTATGCCGCGCTGTGCCGCCAGTTGGATAAGCCGCTGTGCATCGTGACCCCCGGCGAGGCCGAAGCCACCCGCTTTGCTGCTGACCTGAACACGCTGGGCATTCCCGCCGCCGTGTTCCCGGCGCGGGACTATGTGTTGCGCCCCATTGAGGGCACCGCCCGCGAATACGAGTACCGCCGCCTGGCTGTGCTGGGCGAGCTGGTAGGCGGGCGGCTGCGCGCCGTGGCTGTGCCCGCGGAAGCCCTGACCCAGTTCACCACCCCAAAAGAGGATTTCTGCGCCAACACCCGCACCCTCCATGCGGGGGATACTCTGCTGCGGGATGACCTGCTGGCCGCTTTGTTTGGTGCCGGCTACACCCGCCGGGCCCAGGTGGATGGCCCCGGCCAGTTCTCTGTGCGCGGCGATATTGTGGATATTTTTGCTCCCGACCAGAAAATGCCGGTTCGTATGGAATTTTGGGGTGATGAGATCGATACCCTGCACACCTTTGACCTGACCACCCAGCGCCGCGAGGATGCCATTGATAAGTTTTACCTGAGCCCCGCGCGGGAAGTTCTGTTCGGCAAGCCTGCCGATGCCGCCGAGCAGCTTCGGGCCTTTTTGGCCAAGCAGCGCGGCAAAAAGAAAACCGCCATGGCAGACTGTATGGCCGCCGATCTGGACCTGCTGGATGGCGGTGCCGTGCCGGTCAACATGGACAAATACCTGGCCGTGCGCTACCCCCATCCCGCCACCGTGCTGGATTATTTTGACGACCCGATCCTTGTGGCCGAAGAGCCTGCTTCCATCCGGGAAGCCGACCGCGCGACCGCCTACCGCCGGGGCGAGGAACTGAAATCCCTGATCCTGGACGGCGTCCTCTGCGCCGGGCTGGATAACCTGTACGCGGACCCAAGCTACCTGTGGTCCAAAACCGGACACTACCGCACCATCTGTGCCGAGAACTTTGCCCGCAGCATGCCGGATCAGCCGCTGAAAGATATCATCAACACCCCGGCTCACGCCCTGCCTGCCTGGAATGGCGAAGTCGCCGGGCTGCTGGAGGATTTGAAGCCGCTGTGCGATGCCGGTTATACTGTTACCCTGCTGGCCGGCACCGACCGTGCCGCAGCCGGTCTGGCACGCGACCTGCGCGATAAAGGCATTCTGGTTACCACCGATGCTGCAGCAGCCCCCGCTGCCGGGCTGGTGCAGGTTCTGGCGGGGCACCTTTCCGCTGGGTGCGAATTTCCGTTTGCCAAGTATGCTTTGCTGACAGGCCGTGCCTTTGGCGAAACCAGCTCCCAGAAGAAAAAGCGTAAAAAGGCCAAGGATGCCCTGAACAGCCTGACTGAGATCACGCCGGGCGATCTGGTGGTGCACCAGAACCACGGCATTGGCCGGTATGCGGGCATCCAGCGAATGGCGGTTCAGGGCGTTACCAAAGACTACCTGCGCATTGAGTACGATAAGAAAGATGTGCTGTATGTTCCCGTCACCCAGCTGGACCTGCTTTCCCGCTACACCGCGCCGGGGGATTCGGAGAATGTCAAGCTCAGCCGCCTGGGCGGGGCCGAGTGGACCAAGACCCGCAAGAAGGTGCGCGCCGCTACCGAGCAGATGGCCAAGGAACTGATTGAGCTGTACGCCCGCCGCAAAAGGGCGCACGGTCATGCCTTCCCACCAGATGATACCTGGCAGGGAGATTTTGAGCAGCGCTTTGCCTATGATGAAACGCCGGACCAGCTTTCCAGCGCGGCAGAGATCAAACATGATATGGAGCAGCCCTGGCCGATGGATCGCCTGCTGTGCGGCGATGTCGGCGTGGGCAAGACTGAGGTTGCCCTGCGCGCCGCGTTCAAATGCGTGATGGGCGGCAAGCAGTGCGCCATCCTGGCCCCCACCACCATTCTGGCGTGGCAGCATTTCAACACGGCCATCGCCCGCATGGAGGCCTTTCCCATCCGCATCGGGCTGCTCAGCCGTTACCGCAGCGCCAAAGAGCAGAAAGAGACCATCCGCGGCCTGAAAGACGGCACAGTGGACATTGTGGTGGGCACCCACCGCCTGCTTTCGGACGATGTAAAGTTCAAAGACCTGGGCCTTGTCATCATTGACGAGGAGCAGCGCTTTGGCGTAAAACACAAGGAAAAGCTGAAAGAGAACTTTATCGGGGTGGACATGCTGACCCTTTCGGCCACGCCGATCCCCCGCACGCTGAACATGGCACTGTCCGGCATCCGGGACATGAGCACCATTGAACAGCCGCCCTTTGAGCGCCAGCCCATTGAGACCTATGTGCTGGAATATGACGATGCCATTATTGCCGAAGCCATCCGGCGTGAGCTGGCCCGCGGCGGGCAGGTGTATTACCTGTACAATCGAGTCGAAACCATTGAGCAGTGCGCCGCCAAGGTGCAAAAGCTGGTGCCGGGTGCGCGGGTCGGCATCGCCCACGGCAAAATGACGGAGGAGCAGATTTCCTCGGTTTGGCAGCAGCTGCTGGACAACGAGATCGACGTGCTGGTCTGCACCACCCTGATTGAAACCGGCGTGGATGTGCGCAACTGCAACACCCTGATTATTGAGAATGCGGACCGCATGGGGCTTTCACAGCTGTACCAGATTCGCGGCCGTGTGGGGCGCTCCAACCGCAAGGCGTATGCCTATTTCACCTTCCAGCGCGACAAAGTGTTGACGGAAATTGCCTCCAAGCGGCTTTCAGCCATCCGGGAGTTTACCTCTTTTGGTTCCGGGTTCCGCATTGCGATGCGCGATTTACAGATCCGCGGCGCGGGCAACCTGCTTGGACACAGCCAGCACGGCCACATGGAAGCGGTTGGTTACGAGCTGTATGTAAAAATGCTGAACCAGGCCATTGCAGCCGCCCGCGGCGAGCCTGCTGCGCCGGACAAGAGTGATTGCCTTGTTGACATTACGGTGGACGCCTATCTGCCGGAAAGCTACATTCCCGATGCCGCCGGGCGGATCGAAGCCTACAAGAAGATTGCGGCCATCACCACCCGTGACGATGCCACGGATGTACTGGATGAGTTGATTGACCGTTACGGCGACCCGCCGCGCAGTGTGCAGGGGTTGGTGGACATCAGCCTGGTGCGCGTGACAGCCGCCCGCGCAGGCATTGTGGAGATCGTGCAGCGCAACGACAATCTGATTTTGTACACCGATGTTGTGACCCCGGCGCAGATGGGGGCCATGATGGATGCCATGCCGCACCGCGTGATCTACAACGCCGTAGGCCGCCCCTACATCAGCCTGCATGTCCTGCGCGGCGAGGACCCTCTCACCATCCTGCGCGATGCCGTTGCCCTGCTGCCGGGTGCGTGAGTGTTTTACGGGAGTTTTTGTTCCTTCTTTGAAAAGAAGGAACCGAAGAAACTTTAATCGTAATATAACAAAATAAATAAAAAATCAGGCAGCGGCCCTATTTTGTGGGCTGCTGCCTGTTGTCATGTGTTGCTCTCTATGTATTTTTGCTCTGTAGAGAACGGTCTTGACCGTTCCGAAACCCATGGAAAATATTCCAACAAAAGGGAAATAAGGAAAACACCCGGAACGGTCAAGACCGTTCCCTACAAAGCGTTTTAAATCGCGTTATAAACCTGTAAACTCTCGGTAGGGCGGGGTCACCCGACCCCACCGGGGCCTAATCCGATTTTTCATTAAGAATGTATAACGAACCAACAAATTTGTTGTAGGGGCGGCGTCCCCGACGCCCCGGACGGGCATAAATCTTAGGCAACACCGCACAATCCCGCCTGACGGCTTAAGCACTGCTCCGGCGGCTGCGGCACGGCATCTGCGTTGCCAAAATGCTCGATAATGTCGGGTTGTGATACCCGCATCGTGCTTCGGGGGCAAAAGCCCCTCGCACTCTGCGACCGCTGCCCCTGCTTCGGTTCGCTGTTTCCGCCACTGGCGGCGCTCACCTTTGCAG
>CDZW01037380.1_pt1 | contig 12152 bp, 10 predicted proteins | sample 557511 | NCBI WGS metagenome assembly CDZW01 (sample SAMEA3182067, study PRJEB8094) | gut metagenome | biome: human; feature: gut; material: Stool; isolation source: human stools | place: Canada | collected 2013-03-05 | reverse complement strand
CACCTCGCTCGCCGTATCGGCACTTAGAATTATGCGGTATTGCCCAAGATAAAATAACAGAAAAACGCCGCGGCGGAGGGCAAAAACCACCCTTTGCCGCGGCGTTTGTGTCAAATCTGTTAAAGTTTGAAACTTTTTATGAAAAGGGCTTGACAGAACAAAGAGTTGGGATATAATAAATTTAGCACTCAGGAAGAGAGAGTGCTAAACAAGAAAAAGCAAACAAGGAGATGAGGGCAGCATGACGATGGATGCACGCAAGCAGCGCATTCTGGAAGCGATTGTTGCCATTTATTCTACCGGCGGCGAGCCGGTCGGCTCCGGTTTGCTGGCCAGCCACTTTGACATGGCACTTTCCAGCGCAACGCTCCGCAACGAGATGGCCGCGCTGACAAAGCTTGGCCTGCTGGAGCAGCCGCACACCAGCGCAGGCCGCGTGCCCAGCCCCAAGGGGTACCGGTACTACCTAGACCACCTGCTGGAAGCCCCCGCCGCCATAGCACTGAGCGCAGCGGACCGCGAAAACATTGACCGGCTGTTTGCCGATATGGACGTTGAGCCCGAAAAGCTGGCGCAGAGCGCCGCCCGCGCACTGGCCGATTATACCGGCTGTGCCGCAGTGGCTACCACCCCGCAGGCCGAGGATCTGTGCATCGCCCATTTTGAGGTCGTGCAGGTCGGGCGGTATTCCGCCGCAGTTTTGGCGGTTACCAGCTCCGGCGGTGTGCGCACCCGTGTGGCGCGTATCCACACCGGCTTGACGCGGGAGGATGCCGATGAGATGGCCCGCCTGCTGAACAGCAGCCTGACCTTTGTGGCACCGGAGGATCTGACCCCGTCGCTGACGGCAAGCCTGGTGCTTTCCGCCGGGCGCAGGCTGGCGCCGGTGGTGTTCGCCGCCGAAGCGCTGGTTCGCACCCGCCCGCAGTTTTACCTGGAGGGCGTGCAGTACCTGGCCAAGATGCCGGATGTGCGCACAAACCTTGGCGCGCTGCTGGAAGTTTTTTCTGACAACGAAGCGGCCCGCGCCCTGATCGAACCGGGCAGCGGCAAAGTGACCGCCACGTTGGGCGAGGATATCGAGCCCGCCATGCCGAACCTCTGCATCGTCAGCAAGCGTTACCTTGCGGGCGGCGGGCTGTACGGCACGGTGGCGGTGATCGGCTCCAACCGCATGGAGTACGAACACTTGATCCCCGTTTTGAATTATTTTGCAATTAAGTTAGGGCAGTCAATGTCCGGTAAAAAGGAGGAGCAGACATGAGCGAAGAAACAAAGAAGCAGCCTGAAACTAAACAGGAACAGGCCGCTGCTGAAACAAAAGCGCCCGCAGCAGAATCCGATAAGCAGGAAGCTGAACCCGCTGCAGAAAAGACCGAAAAGAAAGACTGGTTCGGCAAAAAATCCAAAGAGCTGGAAGCCGTAAAGGCAAAGCTGGAAGCCGCCGAGCAGGCCAACGCAAAGCTGAAAGACCAGATGCTGCGCACCGCTGCAGAGTATGACAATTACCGCAAGCGTTCCGCCCGCGAAGCTGACCAGAAGTTCAACGATGGTGTTTCCCACGCGGTCAACCAGATCCTGGCAATTCTGGATACGCTGGATATGGCAGCCAATGCCGAATGCACCGACGAAAACTATAAAAAGGGCGTTGTGATGACGCTGGACAAAGCCGAAAAAGCTCTGAAAACGCTGAACATCACCGAGATCGAATCCATGGGCAAGCCCTTTGACCCCAACTTTATGAACGCTGTTCAGCAGGTTCCGGCAGAAGATGGCCAGGAAAGCGGCACTGTGGTGCGCGTGTTCCAGAAAGGCTACATGATCGGCGATAAGATCATCCGCCATGCAACCGTGGTTGTGGCCGAATAACAAAGCATGAACCGGGTGCAAAAGCCCGTTCAGATATAAATTAAGACATTCACATTTCCATGTTTCCTGAAAGAGGAATATGAAAGGAGTTTTATATTATGAGTAAGATTATTGGTATTGACCTTGGTACTACCAACAGCTGCGTAGCTGTTATGGAGGGTGGCGAGCCCGTTGTTATCCCTAACGCTGAGGGCGCCCGTACCACCCCGTCTGTTGTCGGCTTTACCAAAACCGGCGAGCGTCTGGTAGGCCAGGTTGCAAAGCGTCAGGCTATCACCAACCCCGAAAACACCATCTCCTCCATCAAGCGTAAGATGGGCACTGCCGAGAAGGTTCACGCCGGCGGCAAGGATTACACCCCCGAAGAGATCAGCGCTATGATCCTGGCAAAGCTGAAGGCTGATGCCGAAGCTTACCTGGGCGAGCCCGTTACCGAGGCTGTCATCACCGTTCCCGCTTACTTCAACGACAGCCAGCGCCAGGCAACCAAGAACGCCGGTACCATTGCTGGTCTGAACGTAAAGCGTATCATCAACGAGCCGACCGCAGCTTCTCTGGCTTACGGCATTGATAAGGAATCCGACCAGAAGATCATGGTTTACGACCTGGGCGGTGGTACGTTCGATGTTTCCATCATCGAGATGGGCGATGGCGTTACGGAAGTTCTGGCTACCAATGGTGATACCCACCTGGGCGGCGATGACTTTGACCAGCGCATCATCGACTGGATGGCTGAGGATTTCCAGAAGGAAAACAACATCGACCTGCGCAAGGATAAGATGGCTGCACAGCGCTTGAAGGAAGCTGCTGAAAAGGCAAAGATCGAGCTGTCCAGCGCCACTTCCACCAACATCAACCTGCCGTTCATCACCGCTGACGCCAACGGCCCCAAGCACTTGGATATGACCCTGACCCGCGCAAAGTTCAATGAACTGACCGCTGATCTGGTTGACCGCACCATGGCCCCTGTCCGCAAGGCTCTGGCTGATGCAGGCCTGAAGGCTTCGGACCTGGCTAAGGTCCTGATGGTCGGTGGCTCCACCCGTATCCCCGCTGTCTATGACGCTGTCAAGAAGGAACTGAACTGCGAGCCGTTCAAGGGCATCAACCCCGATGAATGTGTTGCTGTCGGCGCTTCCATCCAGGGCGGTGTTCTGCAGGGCGACGTTAAGGGTCTGCTGTTGCTGGATGTTACCCCGTTGAGCCTGGGTATTGAGACTCTGGGCGGCGTTTGCACCAAGATCATTGAGCGCAACACCACCATCCCCACCAAGAAGAGCCAGATCTTCTCCACTGCTGCTGACAACCAGCCCAGCGTTGAAGTCAACGTTCTGCAGGGCGAACGTGAGTTTGCCCGCGACAACAAGAGCCTGGGTACCTTCCACCTGGATGGCATCGCTCCGGCTCCGCGCGGCGTGCCCCAGATCGAAGTTACCTTTGATATCGATGCCAACGGCATTGTGCATGTAAGCGCTAAGGACCTTGGCACCGGCAAGGAGCAGAGCATTACCATCACTGCTTCCACCAACATGAGCAAGGATGACATCGACAAGGCCGTTAAGGATGCCGAGCAGTATGCTGCTGAGGATAAGAAGCGCCGCGAAGATGTTGATGCCCGCAACAACGCCGACCAGATGGTGTTCCAGACCGAAAAGGCTTTGGGCGAGCTGGGCGACAAGGTCTCTCCGTCCGAGAAGAGCGAGTGCGAAGCTAAGCTGAACGCCCTGAAGGAAGCCCTGAAGGGTACCGATATTGAGGCCATCAAGGCAAAGCAGGACGACCTGCAGAAGGCTTTCTACGCCATCAGCGAGAAGGTTTACCAGCAGGCTGCCCAGCAGCAGGGCCAGCAGCCGGGCGCTGACGCCCAGCAGGGCCCCACGGGCAATGCCGGTTCCGCCCCGAAGGATGACGGTGCTGTTGACGCTGACTTCCACGAGGTGTAAGATAACAGAATAAACAGGGGAATATCCCTGTAACCCAAAAGGCCGCCGCCAGGCAATTCCGGCGGCGGCCATTGTGGGGTTAAGCCCACAAAGCTGCGTCCCGTCCGTAGGGGCGCACAGCGTGTGCCCGCAGTGAAATCACGTTGCCGCTTGCAGGCACAGGCTGTACGCCCTTACGGACAAAGAACCGGCTGTTCCCATAAGGGAAAGGAATAAAAGTCAACTTACTTCAACACATAAAGGTGTGATCATATGGCAGAAAAAAGAGATTATTACGAGGTGCTGGGCATCGGCAAAAACGCTACGGATGCCGAGATCAAGAGCGCCTACCGCAAACTTGCCAAAAAGTACCACCCTGACCTGAACCCCGGCAATAAAGAAGCCGAGGAAAAGTTCAAAGAGGTCAACGAAGCCAACGATGTGCTTTCCGACCCGCAGAAACGCCAGCGCTATGATCAGTTCGGCTTTGCCGGCGTAGACCCCAACTATGCGGCTGCCAACGGCGGCGGTGCAGGCGGGTTCGGCGGTGGTTTTGGCGGCGTGGACCTGGGCGACATCTTTGGCGATATCTTTGGCGGCGGATTTGGCGGTGGATTCAGCGGCTTTGGCGGCGGTTCTTCCACCCGCACCGCCAATGCACCCCGCAAGGGCCATGATATTCAGGCCAGCGTGATCCTGACCTTTGAGGAAGCCGCCCACGGCTGCTCCAAGAAGATCACCATCAACCGCCAGGATACCTGCCCCGACTGCGGCGGCACCGGTGCGGCCAAGGGTACCAGCCCCGAAACCTGCCCCGACTGCGGCGGCCGTGGTTATGTTGTAACACAGCAGCGCACCCCCTTTGGCGTAATGCAGAGCCAGCAGCCCTGCAGCCACTGCGGCGGCCGCGGCACCATTATCCGCAACCCGTGCAAGACCTGCCGCGGCACCGGCAAGACCGCCGCGCGCAAGAGCCTGGAGATCAATATCCCCGCTGGTATTGATGATGACCAGAACATTGCACTGCGCGGCCAGGGCGATGCCGGTTCCAACGGCGGCCCGGCCGGCGATGTGATCGTGCATGTTACCGTTAAGGCCGACCCGATGTTTGAGCGTGACGGGTACGATGTTACCATCCATGTGCCCATCACCTTCAGCCAGGCTGTGCTGGGCGATGACGTTGAGGTGCCCACCGTGGATGGCCGCATTGTGCAGCATATCCCCGAAGGCACCCAGAGCGGCACCAAGTTCCGCCTGCGCGGCCAGGGCATCCAGTACCTGAACGGCCGCGGCCGCGGCGACCAGTATGTGATCGTCGATGTTGAGATCCCTAAAAAGGTCACCCGCGCCCAGCGCGAAGCCCTGAAAGCTTTTGAGGACAGCATGAAAGAGGATAACTACGAAAAGCGCAAGGGCTTCTTCAAGAACCTGCGCGACCGTTTCTCGTAATGCAATAACATGCCCCCGCCTGGTAATGCAGACGGGGGTGTTTTTGTATCAGTTAATTATAGCAATATCACGACCTCTTTATGTGATTTTTACATAGATGATATCATTCTCTAGCCTAAAAAGCTAGAGGGAAAATGAGAAAAGTAAAGTGCAGTAAGGCTAATATTGCACTTTCGCCAATCATCATGTATAATAAAACTGTTTGTAAGCAACCTAAAGCAGGGGAGGGCTTCATGCAAAAAATCAAAGATTTCTGCAAGCGGCACCGCCTGCTGTGGCTGACTTTGCTGGTGGCGCTGGCTGCCGCCGCTGTGGCAGCGTGGGCCGGGTTTGACCTTGGCCAGCGGGTGGATAACCAGCCGGTGTATGAAATCGTCAACGATGATTATACCCGTACCGTTGTAATTCCTGCCACGGCGGACGCTGCAACGCAGGATGACGGCACAACCGGGTTGTACCTGCCCGTTCCGCTCAAAAGCGGGCAGCGCATTTACGGGGTTCGACTGGACCTGACCACCCATAATTGGGCGTTCCGGCAGGGCACCCTGTACGCTGCACTGCTGGATGCCGATGGCAACGCCGTGGCGAACGGTGAGCTGGACTGCATTACCATTAAAGATGACACCTTTGCGGCCATCACGTTTGATGCGCCCTATACCGCCCCCGGCACAGCCGATGCCGAAGCGGATTATGACCTGGCAAACCCCAACATGACCCTGCGTCTGTGGTATACCCCCGGCGATGACTGGGATGTGTACCACCTGCTGGGCCTTTGGACGGATGCCGACACCAGCCAGCAGATGACCCGCCGGAATGCAAACGGCACAACGGATTCCATCGTCGGGCATCCGGCATTGCAGTATGTCGTCAATGATTCCGGCAGCTGGTCCCATGTGATCTCCCGCCTGCTGGGCGTGCTGACCTTTGCGGCGGTGGTGGCGGGCTTTATCCTGCTCACCCACCGCGCCAAGCTGTGGCAGGTGGTGCTGGTGTGCGGTGCGGTGCTGGGCGTGGCGTTTGCCTTTTTAACGCCGCCCCTTGTCGGCCCCGATGAATACACCCACCTGGCCAAATGCTACCGCCAGTCCAGCACATTGCTGGGCCAGCCGGTGGCGGACGATGATGATATGCTGCTGGTGCGCAGCTGCGATGCTCCCTATTTCAAAAATCATACCGGTGATATCGGTATTTACGCTTACAAGGAAATGCTGGAACACCTGGGAGATGCGGGCTGCAGCGGTGAAACGATTGTCAGCTCCGATACCTATGTAACGGCGGACCCCATCAACAATACGCTCTACCTGGGTCAGATTGCCGGCATTACGCTGGCGCGCATGATGGGGCTTGGCTTCCATGGCATGCTGCTGTTGGGGCGGCTGTGCAACCTGGCGCTGTACCTGACATTGGCTGCGGCTGCGGTCAATATTGCACCCCAGCGGCTGCGCGGCATTTTTGCCGGTGTGGCACTGCTGGCCCAGCCCTTGCAGCTGGCGGGCAGCCTTTCGGCGGACGCCGCCGTGCTGGGGTATCTCTTCTGCTTTACTGCGCTCTGCCTGACCCTGCGCACCCGCCCGGCCCGCTGGCCGGAAACGGTGGCTGCTGTGGTGCTGGCGGCGCTCATCGGCCCGGCCAAGGCAATTTATCTGCCCGCCGTGCTGCTGATCTTTATGATTCCCGATGCCAACCTTGCCTTGCCCGGCAAGCGCTGGCCGGTTGGCCCCATTGCCAAAGTTCTGGCGCTGGTGCTGGCCGCTATCGGCTGGGTGCAGGTCAATATGGGCGCTGCTTTGTATGCAGCCCGCGATGTGGATACCGTGGGCATCCTGCGCGCCGGTGGTGCCGCCGCGGCTGGTGCCGCTTTGCTGGCGCTGCTGTACTGGAAGATCCGCCGCGACCCCAAAAAGAAGAAAATCTTTTTGGGTGCCATTGCCGCGGTTGTGGTGCTGGCCATCCCGGTTGGGCTGTATAAGCTGACCCACATGTGGGGCGGCTTAACGCCGGAACAGCTGGTTGGCTCCATTCAGGAAAACGGCGATTCCATCTACACCTATTCCGCCGGGTATATCTGCCGCAACCTGCCCAATACGGCCAAACTGCTGCTGCGCTCTTTCAGTGCGCAGGGGGCGCAGTGGGTGCAGGGCGTGCTGGGCACTGCCCTGGGCGAACCCATTGTGTATACCGTGGATGCCAGCTGGGTGCTGGGGGTTGGCTTTATCCTGGCTTTGCTGGCTGCGGCGCTGCCGCAGGCGGGTGAGACCGTACCTCTGGGCCGCCGCACCAAAGCGGGCGTTTGGGGGATTGTTCTCTGCGTGATTGCCCTTTCGTTCGTCACGGCGCTCAACTGGACCCCCATCAATTACACCACTATTTTTGGCCTGCAGGGGCGCTACTGGCTGCCCGTGCTGCCGCTGGTGCTGGCGCTGGTGCACCACAACCGCACCTTTGCCGTGCAAAAGCCCGCAGAGCGCAAGGCGGTATTTGCCATGCTCTGCCTGACATCGTTCGTCATTCTGCAAGGCGCGGGTTTGTACGCGACCTTCCAGATGCCGTCATAAATTATCATTTTATACGTTTTGTATCATGCAGAAAGGAACATTACCATGACTGTTACCCGTAATACCATCATTGCCGAAATCCTGCAGAACGATCCTTCCCAGGGCTGCGTGCCCATCTTTTTGAACACGGGTATGCACTGCCTGGGTTGCATGGCTGCCCATGGTGAGACCGTGGAGCAGGCCTGCATGGTCCACGGTGTGGACCCCGACGAACTGTGCGCCGAACTGAATGACTACTTTGCACACCTGTAAGCCTGTGCCGCACCTGGATGCGCGGCTGGCCGCCGCGGCTGCCTATGTGCGGCCCGGCCATATTGCCGCCGATATTGGGTGTGACCATGGAAAACTCAGTGCATGGCTGGCGGGCAGCGGTTGCTGCCCGTTTGTTTTTGCATGTGATCTGCGGGAAGGCCCGCTGCAAAAAGCCCGCATGACCTGCGCCCCCTGGGCGGATAAGATCCAGTTCCGCCTCGGTTCCGGCTTGAGTGTACTGCAGCCGGGGGAGGCAACGGAGATCATCATTGCCGGCATGGGGGCCGAAACGGTGCTGGAAATCCTGGATGCCGCCCCCTGGGTGAGGAACGAACAGTATAACTTTGTTTTTGTACCCGCCACCAAGCACAGCGTTTTGCGCAAGGGCCTTGCCCAGCGCGGCTTTGCCTTAAAAAGCGAGACACTGTGCCGTGCAGCCGGGCGGCTGTATACCGTGATCAACGCGCAGTATACCGGCCGGGCAGCGGAGCCCACCGGCCTTGCCTGCCTGTGCGGCAAAACGCAGGGCCAGCCCGAAGCCCAGGCCTACCGTGAACAGCAGCTGGTCAAACTGAAAAAATACCGCCTGGGCCTTGCACCCGGCCCGCAGGCGGATGGGGTGGATGCCCTGATACAGGAAATGGAGGATGGACTATGGCCGTAAAAGTACAGCAGGTACTGGAAATTCTGGAACAGATCGCCCCGCCGGAGCTGGCTTGCAGTTGGGATAACGTGGGCCTTTTGGTGGATGCCGGACGCCCGGTCACCTCCATTATGACGGCGCTGGATATTACCGCCGATGTGGTGCGCGATGCTGCCGAAAGCGGGTGTGAGCTGATTGTAAGCCACCACCCGGTCATCTTTGACCCGCTGCGCCGCGTGACGGCGGAGGATGTGCCCGCAATGCTGCTGCAGAACGGCATTTCGGCCATCTGCATGCACACCAATCTGGATGCCGCTCCCGGCGGTGTGAACGATGTGCTGGCAGACCTGCTGCGCATTGAGAACCGCCGTGATTTCGCCGATAACTGCGGCCGCATCGGCACGCTGAACGTGCCCACCACGGCTCAACAGCTGGCCGAAACCTGCAGCCGGATGCTGCACACCCACTGCAAGTTTGTGGAAGCCGATCACCCGGTAGAAAAGCTGGCCGAAGTGAGCGGCGCAGGCGGCAGCTATTTGCAGCAGGCCATTGACGAGGGCGCAGACTGCCTGGTGACAGGCGAAGCCGCCCACCACATTGCCATTTTGGCAAAGCAGAAAGGCGTGGGCCTGGTTGTTGCCGGGCACTGGGGAACGGAACACCCGGTGGTGTTTGCCCTGGCGGATGCCCTGACCGAGCGCCTGCCCAAAGAAGTTACTGTGGCCCCCAGCCTGGCCGATGTTGACCCTTACAGCTACCTGTAACCCCTGCGGCGGCTGAACACTATGGGGTGGGATGAACCCATCCTGCCGCGTGAGAAGAATGCTGTCGTTTTCATAAAACTCTGCCCCAAAAGAAAAGGAGTACCACCATGGCATTGGATGCCGCGACCCTTGCGCTGGTCGCAAATGAACTGAACAGCACCCTGCTGGATGCCAAAATTGATAAAATTTTTGAGCCGACGCGGGATGAAGTGCTGATGACCCTGCGCACTCGCACCCAGACGTTTAAGCTGCTGCTGTCTGCCCGCAGCGGCTCGGCGCGTGTCTGCCTGACCAAAGAAAGCTTTGAAAACCCGCTCACCCCGCCGGGCTTTTGCATGCTGCTGCGCAAACACCTGACCGGCGGCCGTCTGACAGGGCTGCATATGGAACCCGGCGACCGCATTGTGTTTTTTGACTTTTTGTGCACCAATGAGATGGGCGACCTGGTAACCAATACCCTGGCTGCCGAGCTGATGGGCCGTTACTCCAACCTGGTGCTGATCCAGAGCGGCAAGATCATAGATGCCCTCAAGCGCGTGGATTTTGAGGACAGCGAGATCCGCCAGCTGCTGCCCGGACTGCCGTATACGCTGCCGCCCAAACCCAATAAGCCGGATTTTCTGGCAACCAGCGCCGCCGCCATGGTGGCCGCTGCCTGCGAAAAAGACCTGCCGGTGGCTTCTGCTTTGGGCAAAGCGGTTGGCGGTGTCGGCCCCGTTGTTGCGCGGGAGGCTGTGTGGCGTGCCTTTGGCGGCGAAACGCCCCTGCTGGCCTGTGACCTGGACGAAGCGCAGAAGCAGGCCCTGTGCGCCGCAATCGAAAACCTGAAGGATGAACACGCTGCAGGCGGCACCCCCACGGCGGTGCGCATCCCCCAGCCGGACGGTGTGAACAAGCCGGTAGAGTTCAGCTTTTTTATCCCGCAGCAGTACGGCAGTGCGGCCATTTTAACGCAGTACCCCACCTACAGCGAGCTGCTGGAGGATTATTACGCCACCAAGGACCGCGCCGAGCGGTTGAAGCAGAAGAGCCGCGAACTGTACAAAGCGGTGCATAACCTGTACGAACGCGCTGTGCGCAAACAGTCCGCCCGGCGGGAGGAACTGGCCCAGAGTGAAAAAGCCGATACCCTGCGCCTGTACGGCGAGCTGCTGCAGGCCAACCAGTGGGCCATCCAGAAAGGCGACCGCCAGGCCACCGTGCAAAACTACTATACCGGCGAGGATGTGACCATACGCCTGGACCCCCGCCTTGGACCCAACGAGAACGCGCAGAAATACTTCCGCGATTATAAAAAGAAGCAGACCGCCGGCCAGATGCTGAAAAAGCTGCTGCTCGAGGGCGAGGATGAGATCGAATACCTTGCCAATGTTCTGTATGAGGTGGAGACTGCCCCCGGTGAGCAGGCCCTGAACGAAGTGCGCGCCGAGCTGAAAAGCCAGGGCTACCTGAAATACTATAAGCAGCGGGAACGCAAACAGAAACCGGCGGATTTCCTGCGCTACCGCTCCAGCGATGGCTTTGAAATTTTGATCGGGCGCAACAACCTGCAAAACGATAAGCTGACCCTGCACACTGCCCGCGGCAAGGATGTCTGGTTCCATGTACAGAAAGCCCCCGGCAGTCATACGGTGGTTATGAGCCGCGGCGAGGATGTGCCGGACACCACCAAACAGGAGGCCGCAGAGCTGGCTGTGCTGCACTCCAGCCAGAATGGCGGTGCCAAGGTGCCGGTGGATACCACCGAGGTGCGCAACATCTGGAAAGCCAACGGCGCCCGCCCTGGCATGGTGCTGTATAACGATTATACAACGGTCTATATTACCCCGCGCGCCGGGCTGGAAGAGCAGCTAAGGGAAAAATAAAGTAACATATGCTAATGAAATGACCACGCTAAGTGCGAGCGTGGTCATTTTTTTGAATAAAGTAGGATATTTTTGTAAATAGGAGTGAAAAATGAAAAAACGTGTGGTATAATTTGAAAAGATGAGGAGAGGGAAAGTGAAATGAAAGTCTTAGTTACAGGCTTTGACCCGTTCGGAGGGGAAAGCATCAACCCGGCTTACGAAGCTGTTAAAATGCTGCCGGATGAAATTGCCGGGGCGCAGATCATCAAGCGGGAAATCCCGACAAGCTTTACCCGCGGCACCGCAGAAGTGGTGCGCCAAATCGAACTTTGCCAGCCGGATCTGGTGCTGAATGTGGGCCAGGCAGGCGGCGCTGCTGGTTTGCGTGTAGAACGGGTAGCCATCAACCTGGCGGATGCCCGTATCCCGGATAATGACGGCGCACAGCCGGTGGACGAACCGCTGGTACAGGACGGTGCCCCGGCATATTTTGCCAAGCTGCCGGTCAAGGCCATGGTGCGCGGGGTACAGGCAAAGGGCTATCCCTGCCAGCTGTCTTACACGGCAGGTACTTACGTCTGCAATGCGGTCATGTATACCGTGCTGCATACCGTGCAAAGCGATCCCCATATACGGGCGGGCTTTGTGCATGTGCCGTATGCAGCCAGCCAGCTGGAAGGCAAAGCTGCGGGTACCCCGGCCATGCCGCTGGCAGACATTACCGCGGCCTTGGCAGCTGCCATTGAAGCCGCTGTGCAGAATAAGACCGATTTGAAAGAACAAATGGGCAGGCTGGATTAAAAACAGCGACTGCTCGAAATAAAATGGGGGGGGGTAAGTGTTATGCTGAC
>CDZW01001199.1_pt1 | contig 12189 bp, 10 predicted proteins | sample 557511 | NCBI WGS metagenome assembly CDZW01 (sample SAMEA3182067, study PRJEB8094) | gut metagenome | biome: human; feature: gut; material: Stool; isolation source: human stools | place: Canada | collected 2013-03-05 | reverse complement strand
TTAATAATATTCCATTTGTATATTATTTGGACATGTCGAGTATTCCATCTGATTATGATATACAATACAAGTTTTTAAATGAAAATGGAGAAGAAATTCAGTAAAATAGAAGGGCCTTTTAGTCAGTGTTATTATGTAATCAAAATCTCAGTCTTAGAAATAATCCTGAGATCTTTTTATTTTGTAATAAATACTTGCTGTATTTGTCAACCGAAAATTCGGTCAACCGCTCATTGAAAACTAGGTCACTTTAGACCAAGTTTGGCACCTGCAGCATTACTGCCACAGGTGCAGTTACTATTTTACTACTGTTTCGAAGTCGGTTCCGTTGTTCCGCAGGGTTTCACGGAGCCTGTAGGAATCGCCTTCCATATCAATCAGATAAGCTTTGTATGTAAGCCTATCAACGATTGCACTTGTAATGGCGGCATCTCCGAAGATTTCGTCCCATCTCTCAAATGTAAGGTTTGAAGTAATAATGGTTGATTTCTGGGATGCCCTTAATGAAAGGACTGTGAATAACAAATCAGCAGCTTCCCGATCAAAAGATATGTAACCAAGCTCATCAGCTATGATCAGATCGTATTTTTCAAAGCGTTTCTGATATGTGCGGAGTTTTTGCTTGCTATTACTTTCTTTTAGTTCTATTACCAGATAAGGAATTGTTGTATACAGGACACGATAGCCCTGTTCACAGGCCTTTATTCCAAGTCCGATAGCCGTGTGCGTTTTCCCGGTTCCCGGATTGCCGGTCATAATGATGTTTTTTCCTTCTCTGATAAAATCCAGCGTACACAGCTCCGGTAGGCATTTTCGCATTCCTTCCGGGAGAAGATTCATTTCCAGATCTTCGATGTATTTTCGGTATGGAAATTTAGCCGCTTTGATTTTTCACTTAGGCGGTCTGTTTTTATATTTGCTTGTTTTAGTGGCTCCTCCTTATTCTTTCTGAAAATCATGTTAAAAGTTATTGCCATAGTTAAAAACGGGTTCAGCTCTTGAATTCCATTTTATTTTCATCCGATAAACATGACGATTGTGATCATACAACGGATCACCTATAATTTCATCATACTGTCTGGCATGATAAATCATTACATCATTACCTGTTTCATCTTTTACAAACGAATTATGTCCTGGTCCATATATTTGCTTATCAACATCAGTTTTCAAAACAGGATTACATTCCTTCTTCCAAGCACGAGGATTCAAAATCTCTTCATTTTCGCCAATGCTCAGCATTCCCATACAATAGCATTCTCCCGTTTCACTTGCTGAATATGTCAAGAAAATCTTTCCATTATGTTTGATTACTGCCGGTCCTTCATTTACCCAAAAACCAACCCTTTCCCATTCATAATCAGGAGAGGATAAAAGTACTTGCGCTGTAGCAAGTTCTGTAGGAGACTTCATCTCTGCAATATACAAGTTAGATATTTTCTTACCGATATTTACTTTCTCAGCCCATACACAATATCTCTTACCTTTGTTTTCAAACACCGTCATATCCAATGAAAAATCATTGAAAGAAAAAGCATCAGTTGCCTTTACCATTCCAAGTTCTTTCCACGGATCATTTAACGGATTCTGTCCTTCACACACTAACACATATGGTCTTATAGCCCATATATCATCAATATCTCCTCCTGCATAATAAATAAACCATTTATTGTCTAGATAATGAATCTCTGGTGCCCAAATATGCACGCTCATGATTCCCTTATCATGCTTTTTCCATATAGTTACTTCATCTGACTCTCTTAACCCGTTTAAAGTATTACTCCGTCGCAATACTATTCTGTCATACTCCGGCACGGAAGCTGTAAAATAATAGCTTCCATCCGAATGCCTATACACATATGGATCTGCACGCTGTCTAATAAATGGTTTATTGTACTCAGTTTCTATATAATTGTTCTTATTCATATTCATATCTCCTTTATTCGCACAGGAAATATGAATACGGTAATTATAATGTATCTCTATCTAATATTTTGTGATTCAAATATATAGACTTAGGCGAATATACTTCTGATTCTATCTGTTGGATAAGTTCCACTACCGCAGTAGATGCAACTCCCTCAACATTTGTCGAAACCGTTGTAAGTTTTGGAGAAATATATTGTAAAACACTGATATCATCAAATCCCATTAATCCAAAATCTTTTGGAATTTCATAGCCTTCCTTAGCAGCCCATTGCATTATCATCAATGCATAGCTGTCTCCTGAACAAAGAAAAGCGGTTCTTTTATCCAGATTATTTTTGCAAACTGTTTGCACTTCTTGTAAAAATTCATTTTTTCCAATTACATGCATATTTACATCTGGATACATCCCCATAGCATTTCTAAATCCCAATTCTCTCTGCTCATGCGTATAAGTATTTTTCACTTCTTTCATCTCAAGCGGAGGACAGATAAACAGAATCTTCTCATAGCCCTTTGATACAATATGTTTTACCGCATCCATGGTCGCAACCATTTCATTTACCTGCACAGTTGTAATCTTTTCTGATACCTGATTGCCAATACATACTACCGGAACATGCAGTGATAAGAGAAAATCTTCAAATTCTTTTCCTTTGTTTATTGGGTTAATCAATATCCCTTCCATTTGACGTTCAGCCAAACCCTGAATAAGTTTTTTCTCCCATTCAAGGCTATCATCACAAACTACTATATTAGTAAAATATCCTCTTTTATCAGCCTCTTTATTAATAGTATTTAATGATTGTACAAAGTACATGTTTTCGATATTGATTGTTACAACCCCAAGTGACATTGTTCTTCCATGATTTAAGCTCCTAGCCAGAAGATTCGGGCGATAATTATTATCTTTAGCAACCTGCAATATTCGTTCCTTAGTGTCCTTTGACACACTTCCACCATTTAAAGCTCTAAGAACTGTCGTTCTGGAAACACCACACTGCTCTGCTATCTGATTTACTGTAATTGCCATATCCGTACCCCCGTATATTTCTAGTCAGAGTATACCATAATCGCCTGTTATCATCAATGAACTCACGATTTTCTCAGGATTCACTATATATTCCTGTTACTGATTTATTCTTAATCTAACCACATTAAATGATAATGGTTTTAATACTACTTTCGCCTCCCCATTGCCCAGTTTCACATTGTCAACTGTTTCCGGTTTAACAGCATCATGCTGAAATTGATTTGTCATTTTTTTATCTGCTGCTGTCATACCGATACTTTCGATTACACTATCTACTTCAAAATCCGACAATTGAAGTGACACTTTCTGTTTATTATCTTCATCACGATTTACTGCAAAAAAGACTAACTCTCCATCCTCATCATTCCATACAACAATAGAATCTACATAAGGCACATTGTTAAATTCTTTACAGTCATATACTGGCCCAGTACTCGAGACATTTAAAACTATCCCCTTAGCGTAATTTGCGAAATAATAAAATGGATAATATATAGTCTGTAACCAATGCCCCCCACCCTTTTCTGTCATAATACATGCACTTATATTAGTAAGAAGTGACTGGCATGCGATTTTAATTGCATCTGCATTTCTAATTATTACCATCTGCATCTCTGCAAACAATAACGCATCTTCAAGGGTGTAAATCTGTTCACTGATTGCGGGTGCTATCTGCCATGGTTTCTCATCAATTTCATTATTTACAGTATTGCTTGGCACAGCCCATACGCCCCACTCATCAACGCTAAACTTCATATCTTTTTTAGAACGTTTTTTTTGCTTGATAACCTGTGCAACAGATCTAATAGTATGAATATACTCTTCCATATCAACCGATTGTGCCAGAAAAGTTTTTGTTCCCTTTTCCTGTCCTGCATAATACTGATGCAGTGCCAGATAATCTGCAACATCATAAGTTTTATCCAATACTTCCATATCCCACTCAGGATATGTATCCATACTTGACAGAGAACTTCCGCATACAATCAGTTCTATATCAGGATCTATCAACTTCATAACCTTTCCGGTCTCAGCCGCAATCTTTCCATACTCTTCCGCTGATTTGTGTCCTATCTGCCAGCTTCCGTCCATCTCATTCCCCAAACACCACATTTTTATTCCGTATGGCTCATCTACACCGTGAGATTTACGCATGTCACTATACTGTGTTCCGCTAGAAAAATTACAGTATTCAAGATAATGTGCAGCATCTTCAACACCCCGTGTTCCTAAATTTACCGTAAAAATAGGATTAACATTTGTTTTTTTTGCCCATTTCATAAACTCATTTGTACCGAATTCATTTGTTTCAATTGACCTCCATGCAAGATCAAGTTTATGCGGTCTCTTTTCTTTAGCCCCAACACCATCCTCCCAATGGTATGCAGAAACAAAATTACCACCTGGATAACGTACTGTTGTTACATTCATTTCTTTTACGCGATCAATCACATCCTGCCTAAAGCCGTCTTCATCAGCATTCTTGTTGTCAGGTTCATATATTCCAGAATATATGACTCTTCCCATATGCTCAAGAAAAGAGCCAAACAATCTAGAATCTACTCTGTCAATTTGAAATTCTTTATTACATACTACTTTTGTAGTTTCCATCTTCCTCAACTCCTATCCTTTTAATCCACCACTGCTCATGCCTTCAACAAAGTACTTCTGTCCAAACATATAAAGTACAAACATCGGCAGTAATGAAACAAGTGCTCCTGCAAAAGCAGCACCATATTCAATAGTATTTTGTCCTATAAATAATGCTAATCCATTTGCAAGTGTTCTCATTTCTGTACTGCTTGTAACAATCATCGGCCATAACAGATCATTCCAAGAGCCATTAACACTTAAAATAACCAATGTTATTACCGCTGGTTTTACCTGCGGAAGCATAATTTTCCAGAATATTCCAAATTCCGACAGGCCATCAATTCTGGCTGCCTCTGCCATTTCTTTCGGTATCCCCGTAAACGCAGCTCTCATCATAAATATTGAACCAGCAACTGCCACTCTCGGAATTATAAGTCCCCAATAAGTGTCATACATTCCCATCTTGTATACAACAAGGAATAACGGAACCATAATTACCTGAAAAGGAACCATCATTGTTGCCAATGTCATCAAAAATGTTCCTGTTTTACCTTTAAATTCGTAAAATGCATATGCATATCCAGCCATACTATTTACGACAACAGCTAAAGCAGTTGTTACACCTGCATATATTACAGAGTTTGCAATATAACGAATAATGTTAATTCGCCCCTGCACGTCCACAAAGTTTTCAAGTGTAAATGTTTTAGGAATAAATGTAGGTGGCCATGAAATGATCTCTCTTTCTGTCTTGAAAGCACTAAATGTCATCCAAATGACCGGCACTAAAACCAGCAAAGCAATTATGATCAATATCAAAGCAACCGGTACATTAAAGAATACTTTCCCAATACTTATCGTCTTTTTCTTTTTCATACCGTTAGTCCTCCTTTACCATTCTTCTATACATCAAGACAGTAATGAACATAATAATAATGAAAAGTACTACCGACATTGCCGATGCATATCCCATGCTTGAATTTGATGAAAACGCTCTTGAATATATATAACTAACAGTTGACTCTGTAGTATAATTTGGTCCACCGTTTGTCGTTACATATATGATATCAAAAATCTGAAGAGCACCTGCAAATCTGGTCATCATGATATACCAGAATGTAGGCCGTATGGAAGGAACTGTTATATGTAAAAACTGAAGAATTTTTCCCGCCCCATCCATTTGAGCTGCTTCAAATAATGAAGGTGATACCTGCTGGATTGCAGTAACATATATTATTGTCGAAATACCAAAGCTTCTCCATATTGATATAAACGAGATTACAAATATTGTAAGTCCCGGAGTATTCATAAAATTAATTTTTCCTAATCCCATTGACTGTAAAGCAGCCGTTATAAAGCCTATATTTGAATGTAAAATCATTCTCCACATAATACCTATTACAGTTGCAGAACAAATAACAGGGAGAAAGTACACTGCACGTAAAAACTTATTTCTCTTATTATTTTTGCTAATAAATGCTGCTATTACCAAGGCCCCTAATACTTGCACAGGTACCTCAATGCCTGTAAAAATCGCAGTAACCTTTAAACTGTTTATAAAGCGTGGATCATGAAATGCTTCTACAAAATTATCCCATCCTACGAATGTAGCATGATTCATCGTAATAGGGACATCAAAAAAGCTTAAACCAAATGCCATAATTAAGGGAATTATATTGAATAATATCAATAAAATTATTGAAGGAGCGATAAAAACATATGCACTTCGGGATGGTCTATTCCAATACTTTCTTATTTTTTCCATCTATTACTTCAACCTTTCTATTGAAAGGGCGACCTTTTATTAAAGCCGCCCCTTCTTTTGCTATTTATGTTTCCTGCTATTTGTTGTATTTATCAACTATCTTCTGGGTCGATTTCTGAGCTTTTGCTAACGCATCTTCAACCGATGAATTACCAAATGCCACTGAGTTGATCATCTCTGGAATAACATCTGATAATACAGAATTAATGCCAGGGAAGTTTGAATCAACTATAAAATCTGTAGGAGCTTCCGGATTAGCTGCCGACATGGCGCTCAGTTTCTTATTAGCTTTATATTCTTTGTTATTTTGAACTGAATATGTATATGCCGGGAATCCATTCTGAAGAGACCACTCTAAAGCAGGACTGCTTCCATCTTTATCCTGGGTATTCCACCAGTCGATGAATTTATAAGCAGCTTCTTTTTCGGCATCACTTGCTGCTGTTGTAATACCAAATCCAATAACCTCAACAGAATTCATATCTCCTGCATCGCCCTGTGGAATAAGCCCGATACCATAATCCACCCCGGCAGTGTCAAGTCCTGCTGTTACCCAAGGACCTCCAACAGTAATTCCAACCTGTCCAGCACTCATCATTGAATCCGTATCTGCTTCAAGAGGATTATCGCCATCGTCCACCATATCTTTGTACATGTTAAGGAAATTCTCATATCCCGCATTATTTTCAAAATTAGCCTTCCACGTTCCATTATCATCAGTAACAGCCAATCCCCCAAATCTCTGCATAATGTGTGCAATTTGGTAGGCATAATCATAAGAAATTCCTGAGCCGTAAATATTTTGGGTTGAATCAGAAATCTTTGCTGCATCCTGCTGCCACTCATCCCATGATGTAGGAGGTGTCTCAGGGTCAAGACCAGCCTTTTTAAACAGATCTTTGTTCCAGTACATATAGTATCCAACTACCTGGAATGGGACGAAATATGTTTTATCACCATCAGAACAATAATCCAAATATGACTGAATAAAATCATCCTTATTCAAATCTGTCTTATCAAACACATCACTAACATCCTGCAAATAGTCCCCATATGTAAATCTGTAAGCACTTGAGCTAAGAATCATTGTTGGCCCTTCGCCAGCTGCAAATGCTGTTGATAACTGGCTGTCAAAATCTGATGAAATATCCATCTTTACTTTGATTCCATCAGTATTTTCCTTATTAAATTTATCAACCATCTTTACCAGCATATCTCCATCAGCTCCGGTAAAGCTATTCCAGAAAGTAACTGTTGTCCCTTTTGATGAATCTGATTTCTTATTTTTTGCATTACCTGTTGATCCACCACAGGCTACAAGTGATGTAACCATCATTGCCGCCAATCCCAATGCCATAAACTTTTTAAACTTATTCATATATCCTCCATTCTGAAATATGTCCAATTATTCTGCTTCGTCAAGCAAATAACCTTCAACTATTCTTGCTGCGTCGTGTTGTACACGTGTACATTCATCTTGTAAATTAAATATATTACCTGTTCTTGTTAATGTCAATATTCTTTTGCATTTTTGTCTGTAGTGTCATATTTCCCATTAGTTTTTTGTGCATTTTTACTATTTGCAATATTTGTACTCGTGTTCATTTCAGAAAATTAAAATCTCTGTGTAAAGTATTATATTATTCTTCGCAATATTCTAGGAAAATGCATCCATATTTGCCTACTTATAAACATCATACGATTTTTGCTTCGACATCCACAGGTGTCAGTTTAAACAGCACACAATCAAAAACTATATATATATAACAACTGACTGACCAAAAAAGATAGTACAAGATAGGTATCAGATGCTTCTGATTCAATAGTATAGTCTTATTTTCGTCACCACCACGCTCGAAATATGCCCTGACTTGAGCTCACGAAAACTGAAATGAAATTGATTGAATAATTATTCTCCTGAGAATTTCCTGATTATTTTATACTATATAGAAAACGAATATTTTTAGAATTGATTATGTAGATTGCGGTTTGAAATTTTCCAGATGGTTTACTGCATACCTACAACAGGGAACGCTCCCCGTTTGCAGTAATTCCACTGGAAAAGTAACCGCCTGTTTACTCCTCGATTCCGGCAAGTGCCGTCAGTTTTTCCTTTGTAAAATGATTAAAGACCGCAATCGTACGCCCTACAAGGATCACGGCAAGCACCGTTCCGATCCCGATCCCATGCAACCGCCCGGTGCAGACCAGACTGATCACAATCGTAATTGTCACGTTGAGCACATCAAAACAGTTCTTCGTAAATCCGACACTTCTGTGAATACAATCCGCAATCGCCTATACGATTCCATCGCCAGGATTAATAATCCTGCAATATAGATCAATACACGATAGATCATTGATTTTTTCATAGAATAATTTCCCTTTCTTCTATAGCCTATTATGCACTTTTTTATTTATTTTTCAATGCCTGAGATTCCTTCTTGTTTTACTTGACATTTTGTATTGTTTGTATTATTATGACTAATACAAAATATTGTATGATATTTATGGAAGGAGAAAACATGGTAATTTCCATCAATGATGCCTCCGAAATTCCGATTTACCAGCAGATCCGCAATCAGATCGTGCTCGGCATTTCGGACGGGCGGATTGCTCCGGGCGAACAACTTCCCACCGTGCGGGCACTGGCAGAGGAGATCGGTATCAACTCCATGACCGTCAGCAAAGCCTACACCCTCTTAAAGCAGGAGGGCTACATCTACACCGACCGCAGAAGCGGTGCCCGCGTGCGGCAGGAATTTGAAACGAATAAAGAATTGTCGGAAAAATCCCAGGAACTGCTGCGCCAGATCATTTCCGAAGCGAAAGTAAGCGGCATGACGCAGACAGAATTTTTCGACTTATGCAAACGCATCTATAAGGGGTGATTGTTATGATTATGAATATTATCTTTTTTGCAACCATGTATCCGATCGTCTTTATCATGCTGTTTTTATTTTCCACACAAAATAAGTATGAGAACGGACGCCTGTTTGCCGTAAACATGAAAAAAGAATGGATAAAAGATGCCACCGTCGCAGACATCCGGCAAAAATTCAAAAAGGAAATGCGTTACTACGCCATTCTCCTTGCGATTGTTCCATTTGTAAGTCTGCTGACCTCCCATATGTCCATTCAGCTTACCATCTGGATGTTCTGGCTTCTGGCAGCGATTTTTCTGCTTTCCCTGCCGATCATGCGTGCGAATCACCGGCTGAAAACATGGAAAACACAAAATCATCTGTACGAAGACCGGCAGCCGGAACATTATGTGGAATTAAAACAGGCAGGCTCCGTAAGAAAAGTCCGGTTTCTCCCGTTTTTCCTGCCAAATATCATCAGTATCGCAAGTGCCCTGTTGCTGCTTCCAAAGTCCAGCGGGCTTGGGATTTCCTGTCTGATCGGTGCCTCCTGTGGGCTGGTCTTCTGGCTTGTAGCTGTATGGATGGACCGCCAGCCGGTTTCCGTCATCAGTACGGACAGTGACGTGAATATCAATTATGCACGCGCAAAGAAAAACCTCTGGAAGAACTTCTGGCTGATCTTCTGCTGGCTGAACACGGCACTGATCCTGTTTCTGGAGATCCTTACCCTGTCTGCCAGACACATGGGAATATGTTCCATCGCCGGCATGATTGTTTATACACTGCTTTTACTCCTGCTGTGCATTTTCTGCATGATAAAGCTGAAAAAAATTGACCGAAGCTATGCACAAAAACGGAATCTGACCAGCGATGAAAATGATGACAGAAACTGGATCGGCGGCATCCTCTACTACAATCCGTCCGATCCCCATACGATGGTAGAACAGCGCGTCGGCATCGGGACAACGGTAAATATGGCCACATCCCTCGGAAAAGGACTTACTATTTTCAGTGCCATTATGATGCTTTCCTTCCCTCTGTTATGCATATGGCTGATTCAGGAGGAATTTACTCCCATTGATCTGGTGATCCAAAACCACACACTATGCGCACAGCATCTGAAAACAGATTATCAGATTCCGCTTAGTGAAATCAAAGATCCCACACTTCTTACCGCAAGTGATCTGCCGGACTGGACCAGAACAAACGGCACCAGCATGGATACATTGGAAAAAGGCACATTTACCATCTCCGGAGGGGAGGATGTCAAAGTTTTCTTAAATCCAAAAAATGATGCGTTCATCCAATTTTCTGCAAATGGGAAAACTTACTATATGGGCGGTGTAGACGATACCCAGACAAAGGGGATTTATGAAGAACTGCTGACCCATTAGGTCCGCAGTCTTTATTGGAAGGTCGCAAGACTTTTTATATCATACGTCCCCTGTATGACTGGATTTACTGATAAAAGAAGACATCTCTGTTCCGAAAAATTTAATTGACCGGTATATTCACAAAACGTCTGTTTCAGAATCTGCAGATGAAGAACTTGAGTTTGATTAAACCTTGTAAAAATGGTGGCTGATTTATTGACCATCACAAAAAAATTGAAAAGCTCACACCCTAACCTGACAAACTTTATTCAAATTTTATTTCAGGTAAACTTAAATAGGATGTGGGACATATGCAGCTTTTTCTTTCAACTATGTCCCACATTTTCCTTTTGTTGGGACATATGCAGATTTTCTTTTGACTATGTCCCACATTTTCCTTTTGTTGGGACATATGCAGATTTTCTTTCTGATTATGTCCCGTTTCTGGATTTCTGTGGGAGGTTTCCTCGCCTTTTTTTGCATATGTCCTGCTTTCGGATTTCTGTGGGAGGTTTCCTCGCCTTTTTTTGCATATGTCCTGCTTTCGGATTTCTGTGGGAGGTTTCCTTGCCTTTTTTGGCATATGTCCTACTTTGGGATTTCTGTGGGAGGTTTCCTCGCCTTTTTTTGCATATGTCCCACCTTTTAATACCGCCACAAAATCTTTATCAGATGATACTTATTTGTTTATCAACATACCCTGTATATAAATTTCCAGAGCAAAATACTCTCATTTTCCTGCCTTTCAGAATTATTTAAAATGATAAGTAATTAACTTTTGCACAATTGCAGTATCCAGCGGCTGCTCCATAGTCTCATATGTTGTAATCAGCCGATCTCCCGGATATATCCCATTTCTCGCATACATATGTAACTTATCCGCGGCATTCTTTGCATATTCAGGCAAGTCCATCTTCCCAAAATGTTCCCAATAAATTTCTTTTCCTGTCAGCGGATAAAGAATTGTAAAATCCGGATAAAACACTGCCTTCCCGATTTTTAATTCACACTCATAACGGTATGCAATTTTTTCCATATACAAATTCATTGCAATCAATGCTTCTGACTTGGATCGTACATATTCATTTTTACAGCTTTTATACTTCAATTGTTCGGGATAATTGGGATTTTTAGGATAGGAAGTATCACTCCATATAAGTTCTTCCTGCGTAACCATCTGATAGAATGGACAGAGCAATTCCTGATACGCCGGATCTTCTGAAAGAAACCTGTCCGACTTTTTATTTTCACCAACTGCATGTCGTTGATAAAGTTCTAATGCATACAGTTCTTTTTTACACTCTGTCTGTTTTTCCAATAAGAATCTTTTGTATGCCAACTGCTGTGCATATTCTCTGTGTTTCTTTGGAATATACGTCTGTGTGTGACCGTCACTGTGAAACCATTTCACCCGGTTTCCATTGTGAACACAAATAATTTTTCCATCAGGAAGATGCAATAGTTCTTCACTGATTTGTTGTAATTCTTTCGTAAGCCTTCTCTTCTCCGAAAGAATCTGATAATAAATTGTTATAAAAACCTCTCCTTTCTGTGCATTAATATGACGTTATTAAAACACAACTTCATTCTCATGTAAAGTAAATTTTTATATTTTTTAACAATGGGATATAT
>CDZW01008857.1_pt1 | contig 12376 bp, 10 predicted proteins | sample 557511 | NCBI WGS metagenome assembly CDZW01 (sample SAMEA3182067, study PRJEB8094) | gut metagenome | biome: human; feature: gut; material: Stool; isolation source: human stools | place: Canada | collected 2013-03-05 | reverse complement strand
AGTGTGGTATTATCTTTGTAAAATATGCCACAAAAGCGGAGAGAATGCTCCGTGCGGCGGAAATGAGGGAAAAACCGATATGAAATACGCAAGCAACAACATCCGCAATATCCTGATTGCCGGTCATGCCGGCAGCGGCAAGACCACGCTCACCGAGGCGCTGGTCTATTTTTCGGGCGCTGCCGAGCGTATGGGCCGAGTCGAGGACGGCACCACGATTTCGGACTTTGACCCTGAGGAAGCAAAGCGCAAGGCCAGCCTGTCGGCATCCGTGGTGCCGGTGGAGTACGAGGGCATCAAGTACAACCTGATCGACGCCCCGGGCCTGTTCGACTTCGAGGCCGGTGAATACGAGGGCATCCGCGCCGCCGAGAGCGTGCTGGTGGTGGTGTCCGGCCGCAGCGGCGTCACCGTGGGTGCCGAAAAAGCCTTCCAGCTGGCCCGCAAGAACAACAAGGCCACCATGGTCTTTGTTTCCAAGTGCGACCTGGAGAACGCCAACTACTTCAAGATCCTGGAGGACATGAAGATCAAGTTCGGCTCCACCGTCTGCCCCTGCGTGGTGCCCGCCAAGCTGGACGACGGCACCCCCGTGTACATCAACCTGTTCAGCCAGAAGGCCTTCAAGTACGAGAGCGGCAAGCAGATCCAGGTGGACCTGCCCGACATCGGCCACCGCTTCCAGGGCCTGATCGAGGCCATGAGCGAGGCCATTGCCGAGACCGACGACGAGCTGATGGAAAAGTTCTTCGGCGGTGAGCCCTTCACCACCGAGGAGATCGTGGAAGGCATGCGCAAGGGCGTCAAGGACGGCCTGATCACCCCCGTGTTCTGCGGCAGCGCCGTGAACCAGCAGGCACTGGATATGCTGCTGTTCAACATGCACAAGCTGCTGCCCAGCCCGGAGCACGAGGCCTGCACCCTGGCCGAGGACGCCAACGGCGAGCCTGTGGAGCTCCACTGCACCGAGGCAGAGCCCACCGCCGCCTATGTGTTCAAGACCGTGGCCGACCCGTTCGTGGGCAAACTGAGCTACCTGCGTGTGGTCAGCGGCAAGGTGACCGCCGGCGAGCCGCTGGTCAACGCCCGCACCGGCGAGCCGGAAAAGATCGGCAAGCCCCTCACCGTCATCGGCAAGAAGCAGGTGGACGCCGACGGCATCGGTGCCGGTGACATCGGTGCAGTGGCCAAGCTGGTGACCGCCAGGACCGGCGACACCCTGTGCGACGCTTCCCGCGTGGTGAAGCTGCCCGCCCCCGTGTTCCCGCAGCCCAGCCTGTTCATGGCCGTCACCGTGGCCAAGAAGGGCGACGAGGGCAAGATCAGCAGCGCGCTGGCCCGCCTGATGGAAGAGGACCCCACCCTGAGCTACCAGAACAACGCCGAGACCCATCAGCAGGTGATCGGCGGCCTGGGCGAGCAGCACCTGGACGTGGTCAAGGCCAAGCTGAAGAACAAGTTCGGCGTGGAGATCGGCCTGGAAGCTCCCCGCATCGCCTATCGTGAGTCCATCCGCAAGGCCTGCCAGAAGCAGGGCCGCCACAAGAAGCAGACCGGTGGCCACGGCCAGTTCGGTGACGTTGTCATCAACTTTGAGCCCTGCGACAGCGAGCAGGTGGTGTTTGAGGAAAAGGTGTTCGGCGGCAGCGTGCCCAAGAACTTCTTCCCCGCCGTGGAAAAGGGCGTGCGCCTGGCCGCCGAAAAGGGCGTGCTGGCCGGTTACCCCGTGGTGGGCCTGAAGGCCACCCTGCTGGACGGCAGCTACCACCCCGTGGACAGCTCCGAGATGGCCTTTATCATGGCTGCAAAGCTGGCCTACAAGGCCGCCATGCCGGAGGCCGGGCCGGTCATTCTGGAGCCCATCCACACCCTGAAGGCCCATGTTCCCAACGACAACACCGGTGACATCATGGGCGATGTGACCAAGCGCCGCGGCCGCGTGCTGGGCATGGAGCCCGACGAGGACGGCCTGCAGACCATCATCGCCGAAGTGCCGCTGGCTGAGCTTGCAAACTTTACCACCTTCATCCGGCAGACCACCCAGGGCCGCGGCTGGTTCACCACCGAGTTTGCCCGCTACGAGATCCTGCCCGAAATGCTGGTGCCCGCCGTGGTGGAGCAGGCCAAGAAGCTGGGCAACCTGGATGAGAGCGCCGACGACTGAGCCGCTTTCTGACCGTTCCTGAATAACGACATTCCCGCAAGCCCCGTTGACACCTTTCCCTCTGTCGGCGGGGCTTTTTGCTGCGGGTGCGGTTTGTGCCGCCCCTTGACAAGCGCCACAAAAATCCCGTCCGAAGCAGTTCAGACGGGATTTTTTCTTGCACATTTTACGTTCTGGAAACGGAGATCAGCCCTTCATGGGCACAAAGCCCACCAGATCTTTGACGACCTCCCCGGCAATGATCAGCCCTGCCACCGAGGGCACAAAGGCGTTGGAGCCCGGCACTGCACGGCGCTGGGTGCACTTGCGCTGGGTGCCCGGGGGGCAGATGCAGTGGTTCTTGCAGCTGATGGAGTCGTCCTCGATGGGGGTCATGGCGGGCTCCTTGGAGTAGACCACCTTCAGGTGCTTGATCTTGCGCTTGCGGCACTCGGTGCGCATCACCTTGGCCAGCGGGCAGACCGAGGTCTTGTAGATGTCGGTCACCTCAAAGCGGGTGGGGTCCATCTTGTTGCCGGCACCCATGGAGCAGATGATGGGCACCCCGGCTTCCTTGCACTTCATCACCAGAGCCAGCTTACCGGTAACGGTGTCGATGGCGTCCACCACATAGTCGAACTGAGAAAAATCAAAGCTGTCCTGGGTCTCCGGGCCGAAGAAGGTCTTGTAGGTAGTGACCTTGATGTCCGGGTCAATGTCGTGGACGCGCTCCTCGGCCACATCCACCTTGAATTTGCCCACGGTCTTGCGGGTGGCAATGATCTGGCGGTTGAGGTTGGTCAGGCAGACCTTATCATCGTCGATGAGGTCCAGTGCGCCCACACCGCTGCGGGCCAGTGCCTCCACCGTGTAGCCGCCCACACCGCCGATGCCGAACACGGCCACGCGGGAATTGTGCAGCTTTTCCATTGCCTCTGCGCCCAGCAGCAGCTGGGTGCGGGAATACTGATCTTGCATTGCGTTTTGTCTCCTTGTTACTTTTCCACTCTCGTAATGATGCCGCCGCCCAGCACCACATCCCCCTGATACAGCACCACCGACTGGCCGGGCGTGGGGGCGCGCTGGGGCTGCTCAAACTCCAGCCGGAAGCCGTTTTCCGCCGGGTAAACGGTGGCGGCCTGCTCGGTCTGGTGATAGCGGGTGCGGGCCGTGACCCGCAGAGGCTCTTTCAACTCCGGGATGGCGATCCAGTTCACATCCTCCGCATAGACGATGTGGTCGAACAAAGCACTCTCCGGGCCGACGGTAACCGTGTTGGCCTGCATGTCCTTGCCGCAGACGTACACCGGGGCCCCCAGTGCCAGCCCAAGGCCCTTGCGCTGGCCCAGCGTGTAACGCACCGCACCGTTGTGGGTGCCCACCACCTTGCCGCTCTCGTCCAGAAAATCACCGGCGGGGTAGTGCTTGCCGGTAAAGCCCTCCATAAAGCGGGCATAGTCGCCGTCGGGCACAAAGCAGATGTCCTGGCTGTCGTGTTTGCGGGCATTGATGAAATGATGCTGCTCGGCGATGGCACGCACCTCGGTCTTGTGCAGGGCCCCCAGCGGCAGGCGCACATGAGCCAATTGCTGCTGGGTGAGGTTGTACAGCACATAGCTCTGATCCTTGCCCTCATCCAGCCCCTTTTTGAGCAGCCAGCGGCCGGTGTCCGGGTCCTGTTCCACCCGGGCATAGTGGCCGGTGACCACATATTCCATGCCGTGGACCTGCGCCCAGTTCAACAGATGGTTGAACTTCATGTATTTATTACAATCAATGCAGGGGTTTGGGGTGCCGCCGGCCTCATACACCCGGACAAACTTCTCGATGATCTGTTCCCGGAAGTCGGCGGTGAAGTCCAGCACCTCGTAAGGGATATCCAGGGCAAAGGCCACCTCGGCGGCGTCCTCGATGTCCTTTTCCGAGCAGCAGGTGTGGAAACCGGACTGCCCCAGCATCTCGTTGTGGGTCAGGCGCATGGTGATGCCGGTGCAGTCGTACCCGTCCCGCTGCATCAGCCAGGCAGCCACCGAGCTGTCCACGCCGCCGCTCATGGCAATGAGGGCGCGCGGGGGCCGGGGCGCAGAGTTCTGTGTGGTCATAGCTTCTCCTTTGGCGTGTTCAACACACTAAAATAGTAGTATAATAGTAACGCGGCAAAAACCAGTTGTCAAGACGCAGAAATTTGCCCTGCGGCGTCCAGCAGGCACTGCCGCTCGTTGAGCAGCTGCCCCCGGATGACCGCGTCCAGCAAGGCTTCCAGCGTCCTGCGCAGGCCGGGCCCTGCCGGGATGCCCGCCGCCATCAGGTCGCGGCCGTTCACGGCCAGCTGGCTGACCCGGCAGCACACGCCGTCGGCGTCCAGCTGTGCGGCCAATTCTGCCTGCGCGGCAAAATCAGCCGCCTGTTCCGGCTCCATGGCAGCGCCCAGCGCCGCCAGCCGCTGCACGGTGTGCAGGTCGTACCGGCCCAGCAGTTTCCGGATGCGGATGGCCGTATCGGGGGCAGCGGGAGCTTGTCCGAGGCCCGTCCGGGAGTTTCTCTGAGGACCGTCCGGAGGGTGGGACCCTGCTGCCGCAGGCAGTAGGGCGGGGGATGGAATGCCCCAGATCGTGTCCGAAGAGAAAGCTCCCGGATGGACCTCTCTCACCAGCACCGCCGTCTGCTCGATGCAGGTGTTGGAGCAGCGCAGGCGTTTCAGGGCCTTGCGGGTGCCGTCCTCGCCAAGGCTCATCAGCAATGCGGCCCACCGCACGGGCAGATCCTCTGTGCCCGCCGGGCAGGCATCCACCACCGGCTTTGCGGCCTGCAATGCCGGGGCGGAAAGCTCCGGAATAATAACTTTTAGTATTTTTTCATCAAGATATGCCGCCGGGGCGGGTGCTGCCAGCAATTTAGACAGCTCTTCTTCGATCCGCTCCACCGACACGCAGTCCAGATGGGCACACAGTGCCCGGGCCGCCTGCCCGGTGGGCGGGTCGATGGCAAAGCCGAACCGCGCCGCGAACCGGTACAGCCGCAGGATGCGCAGGGCATCCTCTTCAAAGCGGGTGGCGGGGTCGCCCACGGCCCGCAGGATGCCCTGCTGCAGGTCCTGCTGCCCTCCAAAGGGGTCGATGAGCCCCTCGGCATCGTTGTAGGCCATGGCATTGATGGTAAAGTCCCGCCGGGCCAGGTCCTGCCGCACATCCGGCACAAAGTGTACCTCGTCCGGGTGGCGGCCGTCGGTATAGGCCCCCTCGGTGCGGAAGGTAGTGGTCTCGTACAGCTGGCCGCCGTACTTGATGGTCACGGTGCCGTGCTGCAGCCCGGTGGGGATGCACTGCCCCTCCCCGAACAATGCCAGCACCTGCTCCGGCCGGGCACTGGTGCAAAGGTCCCAGTCCTGCGGGGTGCGCCCCAGCAGACTGTCCCTCACGCAGCCGCCCACCGCGTAGGCCGCATATCCGGCCCCGTGCAGCCGGGCCAGCAGAGCCGCCGCACCGGCGTCCAATCGGATGTTTTGCATGGGTCACGCCTCCTCGTACTGCAGGGTGATCTGCATCCCGTCTGCGCCGCACACTGCCGCCGGGAAGATGCTCTGCGCCTGGGGCAGATCTGCTTCCGGGTCGGTGATCATGGGGGAATAGTGGGTCAGCCAGAGGCGATGCGCCCCGGCGCGGGCCGCCAACGCGGCGCTCTGCCCAAAGGTGCTGTGCCCCCACTGAGCTGCCTGGGCTTCCTGTTCCGGAAGCGCATAGGTGGCGTCGCAAATCAGCAGGTCAGCGCCCTGTGCGGCCTGCTCCAGCGCGGCGCAGGGGGCCGTGTCGCCGGAGAATACCATGCTCAGCCCCCGGCGCGGCGCGCCCAGCACCTCCGCCGGGGCCACGGTGCGGCCTTTCACGAGAACGCTCTGCCCCTGCTGCAGAAGTTTCCATTGCTGCACCGGCACCCCCAGCGCCCGGGCCCGGGCCGGGTCGAACCGGCCTGCCCGGGGCAGCTCCAACCGATAACCCACGCTGGGCACCCGGTGCCGGGTGGCAAAGGGACGCAGCACAGCACCCGCCGGCCAGCCCTCCGACAGCGCATCCAGTGCCAGCGGCCCGTCTGCTTCCTGCAGGCGCACGGCATAGGGCAGCGGCCCGGTGAGGGCACGCACGGCGCTCCAGATGCTGGCAAGCCCTTTCGGCCCCACCAGCAGCAGCGCCCGGGTGCGGCCCTGGGCCCCCAGCGTCTGCAGCAGACCCGGCAGGCCGAAGATGTGGTCGCCGTGATAATGGGTCAGACAGACGGCGTCCGCACGCATCAGGTTGACCCCGGCACGGCGGGCCGCCGCCTGGGTGCCCTCGCCGCAGTCGAACAGCAGGCCGTGGCCGCCGCAGGCTGCAAAGGCCGTACTGAGGGCGCGGTCCGGCAGCGGCATGGTGGCGGCAGTGCCCAGTAAGGTGATCGTCAGCATAAAAACTCCTTCAGCTCAGATGGTTCTCTTGTTATGATACCACAGCGGCCCCGGCTGCACAATCGTCTGCGGCCCTGCATAGGATGGGCAAATGCAAAAAAGGAGGCGCAGACCATGCGATACCGGCCCGGAGCACACCGTTCCTTCCGCCCACGGCACCGGCACTGGCTGCGCTGGCTGCTGCTGGCCGTGCTGGTGCTGGCGGTGCTGTTTCTGTTGTACGGCTGCGCCGTGCAGCGGCTGATCTATTCTTCCCGCGGGACAATGATCTTTCTGCCGGAACGGCCGCTGCTCTGAACAGCAAAAGAGGGACGACTGCCGTCGTCCCTCTGGGGTGGGTCACATCAGTAATTGATCTTCTTCAGCTCAAAGTAGCTCTGGGGGTGTGCGCACACCGGGCACTTGAGCGGAGCCGACTTGCCGATGAAGGTGTAGCCGCAGTTCCGGCACTGCCACAGCTGCTGCTCTTCGCGGGCGAACACCTTCTGGTTCTTCAGGTTCTCGGCCAGGGCGCGGTAGCGCTCCTCGTGCTCCTTCTCGATCTGTGCCACCATGGTGAACAGGGCTGCGATCTGGTTGAAGCCCTCTTCCTTGGCCTCCTTGGCCATGCGGGGGTACATCTCGGTCCACTCGTCGTGCTCGCCGCCGGCGGCCATGTCCAGGCAGGTGAGCGTGTCGGGGATGGCACCGCCGCACAGCAGCTTGAACCAGATCTTGGCATGCTCCTTCTCGTTGCCGGCGGTCTCCTCAAAGATGGCAGCCAGCTGCTCATAGCCTTCCTTCTTGGCCATGCTGGCAAAGTAGGTGTACTTGTTGCGTGCCTGGCTCTCGCCTGCAAAGGCTTCCCACAGGTTTTTCTCGGTCTTGGTACCCTTGAGTTCCATACTCTCTTCTCCTTTTGTTCTTCGGTGTCTGTATCGGCAGCCCCACTGCGGGGCTTCAGGTTCTTGTCTCTGAACAGAGTATACCACAAACGGTGAAGAAAATCAAGAATCGTTCCTATTTATTTTGAGAATTATTTTCAGTTATGCTGTTTCAGGGCGCACACGGCGATGCTCAGGGCGCTCCATGCCGCCTGATACATCAGCACATAGGTCACCGGCAGCTGCCAGATGCTGCGGGCGCTGGTGAGCAGCACCGCAATGGCCACTGAGAACAGCACCGACACCATCTGCACCGTGGTGGCCGTGGTCTCGGCGTTCTGGGCCTTGTCGGCGGCGCGCAGGCCGCCGGTCAGGCTGGCAAAGCCTTTCTGATGGTACATGCAGCAGGGCGCATCCTCGGCCGGGGCGGCCTCGAGGGCGGCGCACTGCTCCTGATCCAGCAGGGTGACCATGCCCTCCGGCAGGCGGTAGGCCTCGGTGATGTGCTTTGCGGTCAGGCTGGGGTCCAGACTGGTGACCAGCAGACGGATGTTCTCCTGCTGCAGGGCGGCAAGGCTGCGGGCGATGTTGCGGCCGCCCACATAGCGGATCACGAACATGGCATGCACGTTGCCGGACACCGCCAGATACAGGATCTGCAGCTCCCCGTTTTTGGAGTGCTGGTTCTCGTAGTCCTCGTCCGGCAGGATCACGCCCTCCTGCTCCAGGAAACGGCGGGTGCCGATCTGGATGTGGTTGTTGTCGCACCAGGCGGCAAAGCCCAGCCCGCGGTGGATCTCCAGATCCTTGACCGGGAACAGGATGTCGGTGCGGTCCTCAATGATCTGACGGAACAGCCCCTGCAGAGTACCGCCGCTCTGGTTGAGCACGCTGGCCGCGTACAGGATGGCGCGGTCGATGCGGCCGCCCTTGAAGATGCGGATATCCTCCAGCACCACGCTGTCGGCGGCAAACAGGTCCTCGGCATCCACCTGAAGGGTGTCGATGCCGCCCAGTTCCTGAATGGCCGCCCAGCCGGGCACCACGGCCCCCACGGCACCGGCGGCACGCTGCAGGCGCAGCGCGGCCATGCCGGCGATGAGGGTGGAGGACAGGGGTGCGCCCATGCACAGCACCGCCGTCAGGGCGGCGGCGGCCAGCTTCACGTCACGGCCTACCACCAGACACAGCAGGGCACTGAGCAGGGCCACGCCCAGCAGGATGTACCCGTTCTTCTGTGCACGGCGTTCCCCGGCGCGCTCGTCCAGGCTCTGTGCCACAAAGCCTTCGTCCGCCGTCCGGGGGCGGCTCAGCAGCACCCAGGGGTCCTTCTGTTCCAGATCCCGTGCCAGTGCCCGGATCAGGTCCTTGTCCCGGGTGCGATACGCACCCTGCAGGTCGGTGGCTTCGCCCAGCAGTTCATAGCCGCCGCGCACGGCAGACAGCATCACCCGGCTGCCCAGCAGCGCCAGGAACAGCCCCAGGGCTGCAACGCCGGTGAGGATGGACAGGCCCTCGGTGGTGCGGTAGGAGTTGGCCGTGAGCAGGGCCGTGACGGCCTGCAGCAGCGCCGCCACAGCGGCCAGTGCGGGCATCGTCTCTGCCGAGGGGCGGCCCCGCAGGCCGTTCAGGCCGTCGCGCAGGACCGGGAAGCTCACCACCAGGCTGGCGGCATACAGCAGCAGATTGGCGGCGTAGAAGGCCGCCGGGGCGGCATCCGGGTCCAGTGCGGCCAGCGGCGGCAGCAGCCGGTCGGCCACCAAGCCCACATGCAGCAGCACCACGGCCAGGATCCCGGCCAGTACACAGCGCAGGGTAAGCTCTGCACTCATGCGGCGCAGCTTCTCGCCCACGCTCTCGGGGGCTTCGTCCTCCGCCGGCAGGGCGTCCTCCGCCTCGGTTTTCAGCTCCGTCTCTCCGGCACGTTCCGCTTCGGCAGTGTCTGCGGCGGGCGCAGCCACCGGCGTTTCGGTCGGTTCCGTCTCCGGAGCGTCCAGCGGTTCCAGCGGCAGGCTCATGGTATCTTCGTCCGGTTTGGTTTCCGGCTCTGCCCCGGGGGCTTTCACCGGCGCGGCGGGAGATGTTTTCTCCGGGGCTGCCGGTTCTTCCGGGACTTCCGGCTTTTTCTCGTCATCGGCGTCGCCGAACATCCGGAACACCGATTTCTTTTCCGGCAGCGGCTTGTCGGCTGCAAACACCATGGTGGGCCGGGGCGGCTCCGGAGCCTTTTCCGGGGTCTCCGGCTCTTCCGGGTCATCCAGCGGCACATCCACGCTGCGGATGGGCTCCAGCGTTTCCTCCACCGGCTTCGGTTTTGCAGCCATGCCGTTCAGCATGTCCTTGAGCTGCTGCATCTCCTGCTGCTCCTGCTGTTCCTGCGGCAGCAGCACGTCCGGGGCGTTCTTGGGGTTCTGTGCAGCCTTCTTCCGGGGCATTTCCGGCTGCGGAGCCGGGGCGGCCGGAGCCTTGGGCGGCTCCGGCTTGTTCTCCGGGGCAGGCTGCGGGGCCGGTCTGTCCGGCACGGCAGGTTTTTCCGGGGCAGCAGGCACTTCGGCTTTGGGCTGGGGGAAATCCGTGCCCGGGTCTGCGGTGCGCAGGGTCAGGTCCAGATCCAGCGGTTCCTCCCCGTCGTGCTTTGCCAGAGCATCTGCGCCCAGCAGCACCTCACCGGTGGGCAGTTCCAGGTCCGTCCCGGCCTGCGGAGCCTGCTTCGGTTTTGCATGGCCGAACAGCCGCCCGAACAGCCCCTTGTGCTCTTCCGCCGCTTCTTCCTCCCGGCGCACCATCTCGGCCGGGATATCCGCCACGGTGGTGGTGAAGAAATCGCGGAATTTCTCATCGCTTGCGGCGGCACTCTTGTATTGATTTTTTTCCTTAGGCATCCTTGTTCCTCCCGTTCTTCAGATTGGGGTTACGGATCACGCCTGTCACGCATTCTGTGCTGCGCGCTGCGACTGGATCTCGTACAGGATAATGCCGGCCGCCACCGAGACGTTGTAGCTGTCCACACCGGTGCCCTGTGCGGCCATGTCCAGCCGCACCACACCGTCGCACAACTTCTTGACCAGCTGCGACACGCCGCTGCCCTCGCTGCCCAGCACCAGCGCGATGGGGCCGGTGAGGTTGTTCTTGCGCAGGGGCACGCCGTCCATGTCGGCACAGTACACGAACACGCCCTGCTCCTTGAGGCGGCGGATCGTCTCGCCGATGTTGGCCACGCGGGCCACCGGCAGCCGCTCAGCGGCACCTGCGCTGGACTTGATGACCGTGGGGGTGACCGATGCGCCGCCCCGCTTGGGGATCACGATGCCGTGGGCACCGCACAGCAGAGCGCTGCGCATCACGGCACCCAGGTTGTGGGGGTCCTCAATGCCATCGCTCAGTACCAGGAACGGCGGCTCGCCCTTGGCTTTGGCCGCCGCCAGCAGGTCCTCCACGGTGGCATACGCGATCTCGCTGGCAAAGGCGGCCACACCCTGATGGCTCTCGGTGCCGGTCATCAGGCGCAGCTTGTTGGGGTTCACCCGCTTGACGGCTGCCCCGGCCTCCTTGGCCAGTGCGGTATAGTAGGCCGCCACGGCGGGGGCCATGCTCTCCGAAATGAGCACCGTATCCACGCCGGAACCGCTCTTCAGCAGCTCGGTCACCGGATTCTTGCCGTAGACCAGGCTCTCATTCCGGGTCTGCTCTTCCGGTGCACGGCGCGGGCGGCGGGGCTGATTTTTCTCTTCCATTCTATGTTCTCCTTCCGTTTCTATCGGAACGATGCAGCGCATGTTCCCCAGGGCGCGCCGCACCGCTTGCGCAGGCAGCCAGCCCGACGATTTTATCCGATGATAATCCAAGGTAAAGTATAGCATAAGCTGACCGGGTTTGCCAGCAAATTGCCGCTTTTTTGTCGGCTCGACCGGATTTTTTCGCAGCTTGCCAGCGCCCCGGCCCGGTTTTGCAGAATTGTCCCTTGCTGCTGCGCCTTCTGCCCCTGCCGGGACCTGCCGTTTTGCCGGTCCGAAAAGTTTTCCACAAAAGAGGGCTATACATTCCGTAGAAGGACCCGATTTTTTCCACATGTTGAAAACCCGGTGGAGAAAGTTCAAAAGTCCTGCTGCAAAGCCTGTTTTCCCTGTGGAATTTAACATTCTCCACTGAGTTTTCCACAATCTGGTTCGACATTCCCCCGCAGGGTGCGTACAATTTGTAATTTTCAAGTCGGAAATATGACAATTTTTTGATGCGGAACCACGCACCTTTTGCAATTTTCTCCAATATCAAATTGACGAATGTGGATTTGTGTTGAAAATCCCACGTTTTCTCCCATCCCGGGGACATTCTGCAAAAGTGGTGCAGGACCTTCAAAATTGTTGCAGATCCCCGCATTTCGGACCTTTTCCGCCCGCAAATGCCGCATTCCGCCCGGCGTTTGAAGAGAAAAACCGCCTGTTTGGATTGATTTTAAGCAGGGTTTGGGGTATACTAGTTTTGTAGGTTTGTTAAGCCGTGCACAATACGGCGCGGCATGACCGAAAACCCCGATCATATTTGGAGGTAATGAATAATGTTGGTAAATGCAACCGAGATGCTGCTCAAAGCACGCGATGGCCACTACGGTGTGCCTCAGTTCAACATCAATAACCTGGAGTGGACCAAGGCAGTCCTGACTGCCTGCGAGGAAATGAAGAGCCCCGTCATTCTGGGCGTTTCCGAGGGTGCCGGCAAGTACATGACCGGCTTCAAGACCGTCGCTGCCATGGTCAGCGCTATGGTCGATTCCATGGGCATCACCGTTCCCGTTGCCCTGCACCTGGACCACGGCACCTATGAGGGCTGCAAGGCCTGCATCGAGGCCGGCTTCTCTTCCATCATGTTCGACGGCAGCCACTACTCCATCGAGGAGAACGTGGAAAAGACCAAGGAGCTGGTCGCTCTGGCACA
>CDZW01032507.1_pt1 | contig 12518 bp, 10 predicted proteins | sample 557511 | NCBI WGS metagenome assembly CDZW01 (sample SAMEA3182067, study PRJEB8094) | gut metagenome | biome: human; feature: gut; material: Stool; isolation source: human stools | place: Canada | collected 2013-03-05 | reverse complement strand
GGATTGCTTTTTGCGCGGGGGATATTGTATAATCTACACGATATCTACCGCACGCAAGGGGCGCCGCCCCGTTTCAACAACGAACATCAGGAGGAAACACCATGAACGAAAAATTCAGTAAGCTCGGCTTCTATCCCGCTGACATCCTGCTGCCCAACAAGGACGTCGATATGGAGAAGTGGGCCGTCGTCGCCTGCGACCAGTTCACGTCCGAGCCCGAGTATTGGGAGCGCGTGGAAAAGACCGTCGGCGATGCGCCGTCCACCCTGCGTCTCATCCTGCCCGAGGCCAACCTGAAGGCCCCCAACGTCGACAAGTTCATCGCCGACATCAACGCCTCCATGGACAAGTATCTCAAGGAGAACATTTTTGAGACGCTCAAGGATTCTCTTATCTACATCGAGCGCGGCCAGAGCGACGGCAAGATCCGTCACGGCCTGATCGGTATGGTCGACCTCGACCAGTACGATTTCACCCCCGGCTCCGGCGCCCTGATCCGCGCCACCGAGGGCACCGTGCTCGACCGTATCCCCCCGCGCGCCCGCGTGCGCCGCAACGCGCCCATCGAGCTGCCCCACGTCATGCTGCTCATCGACGATCCCGATAAGACCGTCATCGAGCCTCTGACCGCCGCGGCCGACGGCATGGAGATGGTCTACGACTTCGACCTCATGGAAAACGGCGGCCACATCAAGGGCTTCAAGCTCTCCGCTTCTCAGATCGACGCCGTGGCAGACGCTCTGACGGGCCTGACCACCGATGAGGCGATGAAGAGCAAGTACGGCGTGTCCGGCGTGGCTCCGCTGCTGTTTGCGGTCGGCGACGGCAACCACTCCCTCGCCACCGCCAAGGCCTGCTACGAGGAGCAGAAGAAGGGCAAGACCCCTGAGGAGTATCTCGCCCTGCCCGCCCGCTACGCGCTCGTCGAGGTCGTCAACAACCACGACGACGCGCTGCAGTTCGAGCCGATCCACCGCGTCCTCTTCGGCGTGGACCATGAGAAGTTCATGGAGGAGTTCAAGAAGTTCTATCCCAACACCCGCGAGGGCAAGGGCGAGGGCCACACCATCGAGGTCTGCTGGGCCGGTCACGACGATTTCATCACCGTTCCCGATCCCAAGGTGCAGCTGGCCGTCGGTACGCTCCAGGCGTTCATCGACGAGTACCTCAAGAAGTTCGGCGGCGAGGTGGACTATATCCACGGCGACGAGGTCACCCGCGAGCTTGGCTCCAAGGAGGGCAACATGGGCTTCCTGCTGCCCGCGATGGGCAAGGAGCAGCTGTTTAAGACCGTCATGGCCGACGGCGTGCTGCCCCGCAAGACCTTCTCGATGGGTCACGCGCAGGATAAGCGCTACTACGTCGAGGCCCGCAAGATCCGATAACCGATATACCGAAAAAGCGCCCCTCGGCGGGCGCTTTTTCAAATAGGAGGACCATTCGATGAACTACAAGAAAGCCAGAGCATGGCAGGACATTCTTCTCTTCGGCGGCGCGTTCGTCGCCGGCGTCGGCGTGTGGGGCTTTGACAGCACGTTTTTGGGGCTTCTGGGTCTGGCGATGGTGCTGCTGTCCATCCTCGTGTGGTGGCTGTACTACCGCTGCCCGCAGTGCCATGAGAGCCTTGGGCGCGGGAACCCGAAGCATTGTCCGCACTGCGGCGCGTGGCTCGGCGACGAGCCGGAGCCGGAGGAGAAGAAAAAGATCCAGCACAAGAAAAAGAGAAGATGAAAACACAAACGGTCCCCGCCTATGCCAAGCTCAACCTGACGCTGGACATCTTAGGCAAGCGGGATGACGGCTATCACGAGCTGCGGATGGTCATGCAGACCGTATCGCTCTGCGACGACGTGACCGTGACGCTCACCGACGGCACAGGCGTCGTCTGCCGCGTCGCGGGCGCAGAGCTTCCCTGCGATGAACGCAACCTTGCCGTCAAGGCGGCGAACGCCTTCTGCGAGGCGCTCGGCTATCACGGCGGCATCGACATCGCGCTTACCAAGCGCATCCCGTCCGAGGCCGGGATGGCGGGCGGCAGCGCGGATGCCGCCGCCGTGCTGCGCGCGCTGCGCGATCTGATCGCACCCACGCTCACGGACGAGCGGCTCGAGGAGATCGGCGCGCGTGTCGGCAGCGACGTACCGTTTTGTGTCCGCGGCGGCACGCAGCTTGCCGAGGGCAGGGGCGAAAGGCTGACTGCTCTGCGGAACGCGCCGAGGCTCTATGCCGCGGTCTGCAAGCCGGACTTTCCCATCTCTACGCCCGCGCTCTTTCAGCGGTCGGACCGCGTGTCGCTGACTGACCGGCCCGACACGGCGGCGATGCTCGCCGCGCTGGAGGCGGGCGACGCGGCGGCGCTGTGCGCGAAGGTCAAAAACGTCTTTGAGCAGGTACTGCCGGACGGGCAGCGCGCACGCATCGAGGACATCAAGCGCGCTTTGCTTGTCCACGGCGCGGAATGTGCCGCGATGACCGGCTCGGGCAGCGCCGTGTTCGGACTGTTCCGCGAGGAGGACATCTGCCGCGCGGCCTGCAGCGTGCTGCGGAGCGCGGAACTGCAAACCTTCTGCACGATTTTTGTTTGAAAAACGAAAAAACCGTCCATACTCAAGCTATTACTTGAAACGGACGGTTTTTTCTTATGAAATTTCGGAAGATCGAGATATCCCTTGCCGTCGGCCTCCTTTGCGCGCTCGTGTGGTGCGCGCTGGAGCCGGGCTTTCTGATGAGCTGGTGGGGCGCGGCGTTCGAGCCGCTGTGCGACGGTGTGCTGACCGCCGAGGGCGAGGGCGGCGAGGTCGTGCTGCGCTCGTTCTTCGCCGAGCTGCTGGAAAAGCTGCTTTCCTGAAAGAGCCGCCTGCGGGCGGCTTTTTCTTATGCCTGAACGTTGAAGAGCATGATGACCACACCAAGGATGACGAGCACCACGCCGGTCGCGCGGTTGAGCGTTTTGGGAGAAGCCTTGTTGGCGAACACGGCGGCAATGCGCGCCCAGACGAGCGTGAAGAGCACGCAGAGCGCGAACACCGTCCAGTCCGGCGCGCCGCCGATGGCGAAGTGCGAGACCGCGCCGGTGAGCGCTGTGAAGGTCATGATGAAAACACTGGTGCCCACGGCGGTCTTGAGCTCGTAGCCGAGCACGGAGGTGAGGATGAGCAGCATCATCATGCCGCCGCCCGCGCCGATGAAGCCGCAGATAAAGCCGATGAGCACGCCGCAGAGAATAGACTGCACGGCGCGCTTTTTCGCGCTCACGCCGGCCATGGCCTCCTTGGTCGTCATGACGGGACGGACGATGAACTTCACGCCGAGCAGAAAGGTCATAAAGACCGAGAAGCCGCCCATCGTGGTCGAGGGGACAAGGCTCGCAATGTAGCTGCCGACCACGGTGAAGGCCAGCACGCTTGCCATCATGATGAGACCGTTGCGGATGTCGAGATTTTTGCTTTTGCCGTAGGTGTAGGCAGACACGGCGCTTGCCAGCACGTCGGACGAGAGCGCGATGCCGACCGCCATATAGGGGTCCATGCCGAGGAAGGTGATGAGCATGGGGCTGATGACCGCCGCGGCGCTCATGCCAGCAAAACCGGTGCCGAGGCCTGCGCCCATGCCGGCGAAAAAGGTGACGAGAAGTGTGATGGCAAATTCCATTTTTAAGGCTCCTTTTCTAACATGACGTCGAGATCGGCGTCCATAACGGCGAGCGTCCGGAAGAAGCTCGCGCGCATTTCTTCGTCTGTGTGAGCAAAGAGCTGCTCAAAAAAAGCGGATTGCACCGTGCGGCCCCGCTCAATGACCGGCTGCGCCCGCTCGGTGCAGACGAGTAGTGTCTTTCGACGGTCGCCCTCGACCGTCTCGCGCCGCAGATAGCCCTCGCGCACGAGCTTATCAACATTCACCGAGACGAGGTTGGCCTTGATGCGTCGGACCTCCACGATGTCGCCCGCCGTCCGGTAGCCGGGGTTGTTGGCAAGAAACATCAGAATGTCAAAGGCGGTCTGCGGCAGCTTCAGCTCGCGGCAAAGCGGCTTGCAGGCGGCGGCATAGGCGCGGGCAAATTTATGGGCAAATTCCATACCGGCGTTCATACGCAGGACTCCTTTTCAAATAATGCAAAAATGAACAGTTCAAATTTGAACTAAAAGATAGCACACATCGGGCCTCCTGTCAAGAAAAATATTGACGCCCGTTCAATTCAGGGCACGGCGGAATATCCACGGTTGCCGAACGGCGGGAATGATGGTAAAATAGAAAAAAACGACGAAGGGAGGGCGGTATCATGCTGCGTATCCTGCTGGGCCGCGCCCGCACGGGCAAGTCCGCGCGGGTGCTGGAGGAGATCCGCGCGCTGGGCGATTCCTCGCAGCAGATCCTGCTCGTGCCGGAGCACGCTTCGCACGTCGCGGAGGTGGACGTGTGCCGCGCCTGCGGCCCGACTGCGAGCCGTCACGCGGAGGTGCTGACCTTCAAGCTGCTGGCCTCGCGCGTGCTGACGCTCACCGGCGGCGCGGCGGAGGTGACGCTCGACAACGGCGGCAAGCTCCTTCTGCTCCAGCGCGTGCTGGTGTCGCTTGCGCCGAGCCTGCGCGTCTATCGCCGACCCTCACAGCGCGCGGCGTTTCTGGAAAGTCTGCTCGCGCTCATCGAAGAATTGCAGGCCTATGCCGTCGCGCCGGAGGTGCTGGCGGAAAAGGCCGAGGCCATCGCGGGCGAGAGCGGCGAGCGGCTGCGCGATGTGGCGCTGCTCTACGGCGCGTATCTTGCCAAGCTCCACGAGGGCGGGCGCGACGCGCGCGACCGGCTGGAGAAGCTGGAGGAAAACCTTGCGGCCTCCGGCTACGCCGACAATAAGGACATTTTTCTCGACGGATTTTCTTACTTCACGGGCCGCGAGCGGAACATCCTGCGCATTCTGCTCAAGCGGGCAAAAAGCGTCACCGTGACGCTGCTCGGCGACGGCAGCGACAGCGAGCTGTTCGCCGAGGGCCTGCGCGTACGCGAGCAGCTTTACGCTCTTGCGCGGGACGCGGGCGTTCCCTGCACGGAGGAGGTGCTGCGCGGCGGCGCGCCGCGCGATGCGCTCGGCCATGTGGAGAAGCATTTCTTCGGCGGTAATGTCCGCTGGGACGAGCCAACGGAGCAGCTGCGGCTGTATGAAGCCTCCACCGCTTACGACGAGGCGGAGCGGATCGCCGCGGAAATTCTGCGTCTGGTGCGCTGCGAGGGCTACCGCTTCCGCGATATTACGGTCACCTCGCGCGATATGGATGCCGCGGAGCCGGTGCTGCGCACCGTATTCGCGCGCTGCGGCATCCCGCTCTACTGTGCGCGGCGCAGCGATATTCTGCGCCGCGGCGTGCCCGCGCTGCTGCTCGGCGCGCTTGACGCGGTGAGCGGAGGCTTTGAGTACGAGGATGTGTTCCGCTGCCTCAAGACCGGCCTCGCGGGACTTTCGGCGGAGGAGTGCGACCTGCTGGAAAACTACGTCATCAAGTGGGACATTCGCGGCGCAATGTGGACGCGCGACGTTCCGTGGACGGCGCACCCCGAGGGCTACGGCGTGCCGTGGCGTACAGAGCATGAGGAAATGCTCGCGCGGGTGAACGCCGCGCGGGAAAAGGTACGCGCGCCGCTGAGCCATCTCTATGAGGGCGTGCGCGGCACGGGAGACGTTGAGGGTAAAGTGACGGCGCTTTACAATTATCTGACGGAGATCGCGCTGCCCGAGGAGCTGCAGCGGCAGACGGAGACGCTTTGGCAGCGCGGCGAAACGCAGCGGGCGGAGGAGCTGGCGCAGCTTTGGAACGTTCTGTGCGGCGTGCTTGACCAGTTTGTGGAGATGCTGGGCGGTACCGAGCTGGACGCGGAGGAGTTCGCGCGGCTCATGCGCCTTGTGCTCACGCAGTATTCGGTCGGCACGATCCCGGTCTCCCTTGACCGGGTGAGTCTGGCTGAAATGACGCGCAACGACCGCCACGCCGTGCGCGTGCTGTTTTTGATGGGTGCGAACGACCATGTGCTGCCCGCTGTGGGCGGCAGCGGCGGCATTTTGAAGGACGAGGACCGCGCGGCGCTCGAGGCGCTCGACGTGCGCCTTGCGCCCTACGGTATGGCGCAGTTCCGGCTGGAACTGCAGAATCTCTATGCCGCGCTCGCCCAGCCGACCGACCGGCTCTACATCTCTTATCCGCGCTTTGATAACGCGGGCGCCGAGCTGCGCCCCAGCTTTGTCGTCGGGCGCGTGCAGACGCTTTGCCCGTCGGTAAAGGTCGAAACGGAGGATGCCGACAAGGCATACCGCCTTACAACAGAGAGCGGTGCGCTCGACTATGCGGGCGAACACGTCGGCGGGGAAGCGTGGCGTTATCTGGAGCGGCGCGGCGGCTGCGCCGAGGCGCTTGCCGCCATGCGCGACGCTTCGCACTATACGCGCGGAAGGCTCTCGCGTGAGGCCGTCCACACGCTCTACGGGCGCAGCATCACGCTCAGCGCCTCGCGCATGGACAAGGCGCGGAGCTGCCATTTCGCCTACTTCATGCAGTACGGCCTGCGCGCGAAGGAGCGCACAGCTGCGGGCTTCGACGCGCCGCAGGTCGGCACCTTTGTCCACGACGTGATGGAGCACACGCTCCGCGCGGCGAGCGAGCGCGGCGGCCTCAAGGCGCTGGAGCGTCCGGCGCTGCACGCGCTTGTGCGGCAGGCGATCGGTGCATACATTGAAAAAAATCTCCCCGACCTTGACGGGAAGAACGCGCGCTTCCGCTATCTTTTCCGCCGGCTGTGCGAGTCGGTCTACCGCATCATGGATTCGACGGTGGAGGAGCTTTCCGACTCCGATTTCGAGCCGCTGGCCTTTGAGCTGGGCTTCGGCGCGGACGGACAGCTTCCCGCCGTGACCATCCGTGAGGCGGGGGAGGAGCTGCGCGTGGTCGGCAAGGCTGACCGCGTGGACGGCTGGCTCAAGGACGGCAAGCTGTATCTGCGCGTGGTGGACTACAAGACCGGCGCGAAGCGCTTTGACCTCGCGGAGCTGCGCTACGGGCTCGGCCTGCAAATGCTGCTCTATCTCTTTACGCTGCGGGACGAAGGGGGAAAGCTCTTCGGCGGCTATCCCATCGAGCCGGCGGGCGTCCTCTATCTTCCCGCACGGGAAAAGCTGCTGAATCTGCCGCGCAATGCCTCGGAGGAGGAGATCGAGCGCGCGATGCACAAGGAGCTGCAGCGCAGCGGCATGGTGCTGAACGATCCCGCAGTGCTGCACGCGATGGAGCACAGCGCGCTGGAAGCGCCGTGCTATCTCCCGGTGCGCGTGAAAAAGAGCAAGGACGGCGAGACGGAGATCACCGGCAGCATCGCCACGAGCGCTCAGCTCGGCAAGTTGGGCTTATACGTTGAGGAGCAGCTGCGCCGCATGGTGCGCGAGCTGGCGAGCGGCAACATCGACGCCGACCCGTGGGCGCGCAGCGAGCAGGACAGTGCCTGCACCTATTGCGAATTCGCGCCCGCCTGCCACTTTGAAAACGGCTGCGGCGGCGACCGCATCGAATACATCCACGCGACCGGAGCCGAGCAGCTCTGGGAGCACGTTGACCGGACGATCGGGGAAGGGGGAAAACGCGATGGCTGACATCCTGACCGCCGAGCAGCAGGCGGCGGTAGAGAACCGCGGGCGGAGCCTGCTGGTGTCCGCCGCAGCGGGCAGCGGCAAGACGAAGGTGCTCGTCGAGCGGCTTTTTTCCTACGTCGAGAGCGGCGAAGCGAACCTTGACGACTTTCTCATCATTACCTACACCCGCGCCGCGGCGGCGGAGCTGCGCGGCAAGATCGCCAAGGTTCTCGGCGAAAAGCTGCAGGAGGACCCGCTCAACGCGCATCTGCAGCGGCAGCTGCTGCGTGTCTACCGCGCGGACATCAAAACGGTGGACGCCTTCTGCACGGCTCTGCTGCGCGAGAACTGCCACCTGCTGCGCGAGGACGCGCGCGGTCATGCGCTGCGGCCCGATTTCCGCGTGCTCGACGAGAATGAGGCGCAGCTTCTGCGCGAGCGGGTGCTCGCACGCACACTGGATGAATTTTACGAGACGATGCGCGACGGCGACGGCGCGTCGCTCCTGGCCGATACCCTTGGCGCGGGGCGGGACGACCGCGCGCTCGGCGCGCTGGTGCTCGAGCTGCACGGAAAGCTGCAGGCGCAGCCGTACATGGACCGCTGGCTCGCGTCGCAGGCGCAGCTTTGGCACGATCTGCCGCCGCGCGTGGAGGATACGGTCTACGGGACGCTGCTGCTTTCTATGGTGCGGCGCAAGGCGCTCCACTGTGCCGCGCTGCTGCGCGGCGCGGCTGAGGAGATGGCGACGGATAAGGCCATTGCGGATAAGTATGCGCCGCTCTTTCTCGGCGTGGCGGAGCAATTCGCGCTCCTCGCCGTGTCAGCGGAGGAGGACTGGGATGCGGCGGCGAAGCGCCGCGTGGACTTCCCACGCCTGACGGCGGTGCGCAAATGCGGGGACGAAGCGCTCAAGGCCAAAATGCAGGGCGTGTGGAACGGCTGCAAAAAGACCGCCAAGGGCTTTGACGAGGTGTTTTCCGTCACCTCTGCCGAGGCAATGGAGGACCTGCGCGCGATGGCGCCCGCCATGCTCGCGCTCTTAAAGCTGACGGCGGATTTTTCCCGCGCCTATCAGGAGGAGAAGCGCCGCCGCAACGCGGCGGACTTCTCCGACCAGGAGCATGAGGCCATCGACCTGCTCCTCGGCGCGGACGGACAGCCCACCGGCCTTGCGCGGACAGTCTCGCAGCGCTACCGCGAGATCATGGTGGACGAATATCAGGACACGAACGAGGTGCAGAACTGCATCTTCTCCGCCATTTCCCGTGAAGGAAAAAACCTTTTCACCGTCGGCGACGTCAAACAGAGCATCTACCGCTTCCGCCTCGCCGACCCGCGTATTTTCCTCGACCACTATCTGCACTACCCGCACGCCGTCGACGCGGCGGAGGGCGAGAGCGCAAAGCTCCTTTTGAGCAAAAATTTCCGCTCGCGCGACACGGTGCTGGACGCGGCGAACTTCGTGTTCCGCAACGTCCTTTCCCGGGAAATGGGCGAGCTGGACTACGGCGAGGACGAAGCGCTGCACGTCGGGGCGAGCTATCCCGAGAACCCCGACTGCTGCACGGAGTTCCATTTTGTGGAGATGTCCGCGCAGGAGAGCGATACGGAAAAGCTCCGCGCGGCCCGGGCCGAGGCGAGCTTCGTCGCGGACTACATACAAAGGCTCATCGCCGGCGGCTTCACGGTGCAGGACGATAAAACGCACGAGCCGCGCACGGTGCGGGAGGAGGACATCGTCATCCTCATGCGCTCGCCCCGCACACGGCTTGCCGACTATCGCCGCGCGCTGGAGAGCCGCGGGCTGCACTGTGCCGCTGAGAGCGACGGCGGCTTTTACGAAACGATGGAGGTCGCCGTGACCTTCGCGCTGCTCGAAATATTGGACAACCCGCGGCAGGACGTGCCGCTCATCTCTGTGCTGCGCTCGCCGCTTTTCGGCTTCACGCCGGACCGTCTCGCCGAGTTGCGCGCGAAAACGCCGGGCGGCGATTTTTACGATGCACTCGCCGCGGACGGGGACGAGGACTCCGCACGGTTCCTCGCGCTGCTGCGCGAGTTGCGTGAAAGCGCGCAAACGCTCACGCTCACCGAGCTGGTCGCGGCGCTCTATGAGCGCTGCCATATCCCGGCGGTGTTTGGCGCGATGCGGGGAGGAGCCGCACGCCGGGAAAATCTTCGTGCGTTCTTCTCGCTGGCGGAGGAATTTGAGCGCGGCGGCGGGCGGGGGCTCTTCGCCTTTGTCCGGCATCTGCGCGAGCAGCTGGAATCCGGCGAGCCGCCCGTGCCGCAGACCACGCACGCCGCGCAGGGCGTGCGCATCATGAGCATCCACAAGTCCAAGGGACTGGAATTTCCGATCGTGATCCTTGCGGACCTCGCGCGCCCGTTCAGCCGCATGGACTTCCAGAGCTCCGTGCTCGTCCACCCGGAATACGGCCTCGGGCCGGTCTGCGTGGACACGAAACGCTCGATCAAATACCCCACGGCTGCGCGGCTCGCACTTGAGCGTCAGCTGCGCCGCGAGGCAAAGGCCGAGGAGCTGCGCGTGCTGTACGTCGCCATGACGCGCGCGAAGGAAAAGCTCGTCATGGTCTGCGCCCGCGCGGGCGCGGCGAAGCATCTTGCCGATCTTTGCGCCGTGACCTCCTGCCCCGTGCGGCCAGAGACGGTGGAGGAGCAGAAGTGCATGGCGGACTGGATCCTGCTGCCGCTTTTGTGCCGTCCGGAGGCTGCGCCGCTGCGTGAGCTGGCGGGCGCGGACGCGGCGGCGGTCACGGTAAGCAATGCGCCGTGGCGCGTGGAGGTCCACAACGGCTACGACTTTGCGCCCACCGAGCGCGCGGCAGAGGAGCGCGCGGAGGAGACTGCCCCCGAGCTGCCGCTGGACACGGCGGCGCTGGAGTGGCGCTATCCCTACGAACCGGAAACGACGCTCAGCGCCAAGCTGACCGCGACGCAGCTCAAGGGTCGCGCGCTTGACGAGGAGATCGCGGAGAACGCCCCGCTGCCTCCCCGCCTGCGGAGCCTCGCAAAGCCGAGATTTCTGGAGGGAGCGGCGGCGCTTACGCCCGCCGAGCAGGGCACCGCGATGCACGCGGCGCTGCAGTTTCTCGATTTCTCGACGCCGGCGGAGGAAGGTGCGGTGCGCGCTGCAGTCAAAAGCATGGAGGAGCGCCGCCTGCTCACGCCCGAGCAGGCGCGGGCGGTCGACGCCGCCGCGCTGACGCGGTTTCTGCAAAGCCCACTGTGCGCGCGCATCCGCGCGGCAGGGGAGCGGGCCAGGCGGGAATACCGCTTCTCGCTGCTTGAGAGCGCCGCGCGCTTTGTGCCGGAGGCGAGCGCCGGAGACGAGATCCTTTTGCAGGGCGTGGTGGACTGCTTCTTTGAGGAGGACGGCGCGCTGGTCGTGGTCGATTTCAAGACCGACCGCATCGCGCCGGACGCGCTCGCCGAGCGCGCGGAGCATTACCGGCCGCAGCTCGAGGCGTACTCACTCGCACTCGCGCAGGTGATCGGAAAGCCCGTGAAGGAGAAGATCCTATACTTCCTCCGCCGCGGCGAGCAGATCATACTCTAGTTATAAAAACGAAAAAACTTTGCAAAAATGCAAAAAGTGCTTGCATTTTCCTGCTTGATGTGATATTCTATCCGAGCTTGAAAAGGGCGGTCCTCTGCCGTGCGCGGGTGAAAGAACCCTGATGCGCCATGGAAAAGCGGTCACGAACGCCTATAAATTAGGAGGAAATATCCATGGATCTCATCAAGGAACTCGAAAGCCAGCAGATGAAGGCTGAGAAGCCCGTTGCCAACGTCGGCGACACCGTCCGCGTCCACGTCAAGATCAAGGAAGGCTCCCGCGAGCGTATCCAGGTCTTCGAGGGCATCGTGATCGCCAAGAAGCACGGCGGCATCGAGGAGACCATCACCGTCCGCCGTCTGGCCTATGGCGTCGGCGTCGAGAAGGTTTTCCCGCTGCACTCTCCCTCGATCGAGAAGATCGAGACCGTGCGCACCGGCTTTGTCCGCCGCGCGAAGCTCTACTATCTGCGTGACCGCGTTGGTAAGGCTGCCAAGATCCGCGAGAAGCTGTAAGAAAAGCAAAATAGAAACGACGTGGGCGACCGCGTCGTTTTTATTTTTGTTGTTTTTTTGCGTGGCGCGTGGTATCATACATCATGAAATATTCTGCGGCCCTGTGCCGCCCGAGCGATGGAGAAACGAGTATGAACGATTTTGATAACGAGATCCTGCCCACTGATCCCGACGAGGGAGAGGAGATCACCGAGCGCGTCGCCGGGCGCGAGACCTACGAATGGGTGCGCTCGCTGGTGGGCGCGGTGCTGGTCATCACGCTGCTCTTTACCTTCGTGGTGCGCCTGATGGGCGTTGACGGCCATTCGATGGTGCCGACGCTGCAGGACGGCGACCGCCTGATCGTGGTCAGCGGCTGGCTGTGCGGCGATTACAAATACGGCGACATCGTCATTGCGTACAAGGAGAGCTTCGATGCCGAGCCCATCGTCAAGCGCGTTATTGCCACCGAGGGGCAGACCGTGGACATTGACTTTACGCTCGGGCGCGTGTTCGTGGACGGCGAGCTGCTGCAGGAGGATTATGTCAACGACCTGACCTATCTCGACGAGGGGACGCAGTTCCCGCTGACGCTCGGCGAGGGCGAGCTGTTTCTGATGGGCGACAACCGCAACCGCAGCAGCGACAGCCGCGACGAACGACTCGGTGCGGTGGACGAGCGGCTCATCATCGGTAAGGCTGTGCTGCTTGTATTTCCGGGCAGGGATAGCCTGACCGACAAGCGCGATTTCAGCCGTCTCGGTTCTTTGAAGATGAAGTGAGGGGGGAGACGTTATGCAGCTGGAAAGTCTGAGCTGGTTCCCCGGACACATGA
>CDZW01007951.1_pt1 | contig 12530 bp, 10 predicted proteins | sample 557511 | NCBI WGS metagenome assembly CDZW01 (sample SAMEA3182067, study PRJEB8094) | gut metagenome | biome: human; feature: gut; material: Stool; isolation source: human stools | place: Canada | collected 2013-03-05 | reverse complement strand
TTATAATATAGTGTAACGGCTCGTGCTGTGAGATAACAAAATAAAATACGAGGGGATAACGATGACAAAAAGAAAACAATGTGCGGCTCTTGCGCTTGCATTGACGCTGACAATTTCTATGTTCGGCTGTGAAAAAGACAAAGAAACAACACAGTCGTCTGCGGTGTCGCAGATAAAGACGAGCGACTCAGCTCAACCAAGCAATGTGAAGGTCAAGGAATACAAATTTCCGGAGTTTCTGAATAAAATAAAAAGCCTTGACGAGCTTTCACGAAAGCTTTATACAAGCTTTGACAGCACTCAGTATGTTGCCGAGGTTGAGGAGCAGCCTTTTGAGGGATATAAATGTGAAAAGCTTCTTGCAGATCTTTTCTTCACTTATCGTGACGGCAGAGCAGTGGGACTTCTTGACAAGTCGGGAAACGTTGTGCTTGAAGCTGATGAGTACACTGAAATAACTGTGGTGAGCAATGGTATTCTACAGCTTTCTTATGATAAAGAGCGCAACGCTCCTATGCAGTATATGAAATATGACAGCGACGGAAATTTAAGTGACTATAAGCATAAGAAATTCTCCGCTGACAGCCTTTATACATATGAGTCGCAGGCTGATGACAGCAGCACGGACACTGTTTATTCACTTATGTTTCCTGACGGTAAAAATGTTGTGTCATCAGACGGCTCGGATAAGTGGGATTCTGTTGAGAAGATATCAGCCGACAGCATAGATACAAATAAGGCGTACAAAGGCTTTTACAAGCTCACAAAGAATGGCGGCATATACTATGCTTGCTTTGATGACTTTTATAATTATGATATCTACGAGGGCGCATATGCAAAGGTTTGTGTGAAAGTAGGCGGAGAATACGGAGAATGCTATCTTGCCGATCATGATGATTACAACGAGCTTGTGAAAATGATAGACAGCTTTGGAAACGCTTCATACAGGACGGCGCCGTCTAAAGATCCGGGACTTGATTTTATACAGATAACTCTAGGACTTAAAGAGAACACCAAAACAGAGATAACTATTTCTTCTGACGGCTATTGCCTGACGGACACCATAGAAGCTGCTGAGGGTGAGGCTGTGAACAAGTATTTCTCCTATCTTGACAAGGAAGATTTCGCAGATCTTATACTTTGGTGTGAACAGGTGCTTGCTGAGGAGTATCAAAAATAGATTTAAACTTTTTATAAATAATTTGCAGGATAGCGTAAATTTCCTGCAAAATTGTTTTTTTTAGCCCTTGCAAGTTGTTGACATTAGGTAGAACTTGTGCTATTATATTAAAGGTGTAGCGGTTTTCCTGCATATTTTCAATGAACACTGCAAATACTTCTCTTGTGACGAAAGTTACTAATGAAGAACGGGAGGTATCTGAGTGTCTGAACAAGAAGAAAATGTAGAGAGCGAAAAGCTTGCTGAGGATATAAGGCAGATAAAGGAAATGGGTTCTGTCACATTGCCAGACGCAAAGCACGTTATACACTGCCTGAACATTATCGGTCAGGTGGAGGGGCATTATATTTTGCCTGCACAAAACAAGACCACCAAGTATGAGCATATCATACCTGCCCTTGTTGCTATCGAGCAGGATAGGAGCATAGAGGGGCTTGTGATAATCCTCAACACTGTGGGCGGAGATGTGGAAGCAGGACTTGCCATTGCAGAGCTTATTGCTAGTATGAAAACGCCTACTGTGTCAATGGTTGTGGGCGGAGGTCACTCCATAGGCGTGCCGTTGGCGGTGTGTGCGAAAAAGTCATTTATAGTGCCAAGCGCCACAATGACCATACACCCTGTTAGAATGAACGGGCTTGTGCTGGGAGTACCTCAGACGCTTTCTTATTTTGATAAAATGCAGGAAAGGATAGTTCGCTTTGTGTGCGATAATTCAGCCATAAAGCCTGAGCGTTTCCGTGAGCTTATGATGTCAACGGGCGAGCTTGTAATGGACGTTGGTTCTGTTATCGACGGGGAGCAGGCTGTAAAAGAGGGGCTTATCGACAGGCTCGGAGGGCTTTCCGAGGCGATAGACTGCCTTTATGATATGATAGAAAACAGTTCTGAAAAGGAGAAAGCTGAAAATGTTTCAGACAATAATCGACCTTTATGACGTATTCAGGACTGACGTAGATATCGGAGAAGAGTTTGAGGATGATGATACTGCTGTGGACACAGACCCGGCACATTATCTCAGCCGTGACGGCTTTTATCTCTGACAAACAACAAAATTTCGGAGGACAGCAATGGGTATCATCAATGCGATTTTTCAGGCTATAATTCAGGGCTTGACGGAGTTTCTTCCAGTTTCAAGTTCAGGACATCTTTCACTGTATCAGCATTTTACAGGAAACAGCGGAGAGGGAGCTTTGTTTTTCTCGGCGATACTTCATCTTGGCACGCTGGTAGCAGTATTTGTGGCTTTCAGGAAGACAATATGGGATATGATAAAAGAGCTTGGCGTTATGATAAAGGATATTTTTACAGGCAAGTTCACTCTTAAAAATATGAATCCTCCAAGGCGTATGATAGTTATGATAATAGTTTCCTGCTTCTGCCTTGTACCGTTCCTGCCATTTAAGGGCTGGTTTGAGGGCATTGCAGAGGATTCGAGCATTTTCGCAGAGGGTCTTTGTTTCCTTTATACATCGGCAATACTTTTTATGTCAGACCGCTGTGTAAAGGGTAAAAAGACTCAGGGCAATATAGCTTATAAGGACGCAATAACGGTCGGACTTTTTCAGGGAGTTGCACTGCTGCCCGGCGTTTCAAGATCAGGCTCGACTATCTCAGCAGGACTTTTCTCAGGCATGAACAGAGAAACATCGGTAAAGTATTCTTTCATTCTGGGCATACCTGTTATACTAATGAGCTGTCTGCTTGAAGTCAAGGACGCAGTTTCAACACATACTGATATAGATTGGGTCAGCTGTGCAGTTGGATTTGTAGTTGCCGCATTTGTGGGACTTTGTGCTATCAAGCTTGTAAACTGGCTCGTTAAAACGGATAAATTCAAGGTGTTTGCTTATTATACCCTTGTGCTTGGCATCATAGTCCTTGTTATCTCATTTATCGAGATGTGCATGGGTCACCCTATATCCTTTGCAAAGTAATGACATAAGATAATACAGTTTCTGTGAAAAAGCTTGAAATTCTGTTTTCAGGCTTTTTTGTGGGTTATAAAGGCAAATAACATTTTGCCTTTATTTGCTTAAATAAGACAAATACCGAAAGGAATGGTAAAATAAATGGCAGCTCAAAAGAAAGGCTCAAAGCCTGCGCCAAAGCAGACAGCGGCAAAGAAAAAGCCCGCACAAAAGCCTGCGCAAGCTGCAAAAAAGAATACAAAACAGCAAAAGCCTCAGAGCAAGCCGCCACAGTCAAATTCCATGACAGCAGTGAGAGAAAGAGAGAACAGACGCTTCTGGTCTTACATACTTTTCTTTTTCGGCATACTTGAACTGCTTATCACGTTCGTTGAGGGGGACGGCTTGTGGAAATGGCTCCATGAGCTGAACCGAGGACTTTTCGGCGTGACAGTATTTCTGTTTGCACCTATGATAATCTATGTTGCACTTATGATAGCTTCAGATGTGACCCACAACAAGGTCATAGCGAAGGTGGTGGAGGGAAGCGTTCTTATGCTTCTTATAAGCGGCATGGCTCAGATAATCCAAGTCGGCTCTGTGGACGGAAGTTCGTTCTGGCTTAAACTTGTGGGGCTTTTCAATGATGGAAAACAGCTCCGTGGCGGCGGACTTGCAAGCGCATTGCTTGGCTGGCCTTTGCTTTCGCTTTTCAAGAGAGTTGGCGCAGGTATCGTTATCGTGCTTGTGGCGTTCACTTTTATAATGCTGCTTACTAATGTTACGCTTCCACAGCTTCTCAAAGCGATTTCAAAGCCTTTTGTAAAGAGCTATGAAGCGGTGAACGAGGAGCGTATCGAGCGTGCGGCTCAGCCTCCAAAGCCTCCAAGAGAGAAGAAAGAGCCAAGGCGTAATGGTAGGGTTGATATTGCAAAGTTCTATCCTGATGATGGCCCTGACACTGCGGCGGAAGCCTTTGTGCCTGTTGCAGAGGCGGAAGAAGCTACCGACAAGGTGGACGCTTCAAAGATAGATATGCCGGTCCACCCTGTGAAAGCTCCTGTGATAACACATGAAAAGCTTGAAGAAACGGCTAAGACTACCGATAATGAGGAGCTTAAAAAGATAATAGAAAACGCCATAGGCGACAGCAGAGAAGAAAAGAAGTCCAAGGATGAGCCTGTTAAGCCACCAGTAGTGAATGTTGATAAGAACGGTCAGACAACGTTCTTTGAGAAAGATAATAAAATATCTGCTTACGTTTATCCGCCTGTGGATATACTCAAATATGCTAAAAATCCTGTGGCTTCCGAGATAGTCCAGCAGGAAATACAAGAGAAATCTGCTAAGCTTGTGGAAACGCTTGAAACATATGGCGCTAAAACAAGGATCGTGGGCATACACAGAGGTCCGTCCGTTACAAGATATGAGCTTCAGCCTGCAGCAGGCGTAAGAGTGTCGAAGATAACGGGTCTTGCAGACGATATTGCACTTAACCTCGCGGCAATGAGCGTTCGTATCGAAGCTCCTGTGCCGGGCAAGGCGTGCATAGGCATAGAAGTGCCGAACGATCATAGAGATACGGTTTCTCTCCGTGAGCTTATCGACAGCGAGGAATACAGAAAGGCAAAGGGCAAGCTTACCTTTGCAGTGGGCAAGGATATCGAGGGTAATATCATTATCGGCGATATCGCCAAAATGCCGCATATGCTCGTTGCAGGTACAACAGGTTCAGGTAAGTCTGTTTTTACAAACTCTATCATACTTTCTATACTTTACCATGCGTCACCTGATGAAGTAAAGCTTATTCTTATCGACCCTAAGAAAGTCGAGTTTCCTATTTATAATAAGATACCTCATTTGCTTATCCCTGTTGTTACCGAGCCTTTAAAGGCGGCTGGTGCACTTGGCTGGGCGGTAAATGAAATGAACAAGCGTTATCTTATGTTCGAGGCGAACAATGTAAAGAACTTGCAGGAGTTTAATGACATGGTTCTTGAAGAACGCAATAAGCCTGCCGAGGAGCAGGACGAAGTCCGTGCAAAGATCGACCTGCTGCCGCAGATAGTTATTGTGGTCGATGAGTTCGCCGATCTTATGATGGCTGCGAGAAGCGAGGTAGAGGACTCAGTTTTAAGACTTGCACAGCTCGCTCGTGCGGCAGGAATACATATGATAATCGCAACACAGTCCCCTAGGGCGGACGTGTTGACAGGACTTATCAAGTCAAATATCCCATCGAGAGTTTCTCTCAGTGTGTCCAGCAACGTTGACTCACGAGTTATACTTGATGAAAGCGGTGCAGAGAAGCTTCTTGGAAACGGTGATCTGCTTTATAAGCCTGTTGGCGTTAAAAAGCCTATAAGAATGCAGAGCGGCTATGCAGCGACTTCTGAGATAAGAGAGGTTGTAAACTTCCTCAAGAACGAGCATACCGCAGAATACAGCGACAAAGTTATCGCAGAGGTGGAGGAGAATACTCCGCAGCCAAAGGACAGCGGTTCGGCAGGCAGCGATAATGTTTCCGTAAATCCTGATGATGACCTTGTAAATCAGGCAATATCCATAATCGTGCAGACAAATAACGCTTCCACTGCGTTCTTGCAAAGAAAGCTGAAGCTCGGTTTCCCTAGAGCCGCCCGTATCATGGACGAGATAGAGGAAATGGGCATAATAGGACCACAGGAAGGCTCTAAGGCACGAAAGATAAACATAACAAAAGAAGAATGGGCTGAAATGCAGGCAAGAAGATAGCTCAGGCGGAAAGGGATAACATGGCAGGCAGATCTGTGAAAAAGAAAAATTCGACAGCACCGCTTAAAAAGGCGGTAACGCTCATAGCGGTTTTTGTGGTGCTGCTTTTTACAGTGCTTGACCTGACAGGGTTAGTTTCTTTCGACAGCTTGCTTATCAAGGCAGGCGTTGAGGACAAGCCGGCGGAACACGCTCAGACAGAGGTGCATTTTATCGACGTTGGTCAGGGCGACAGCACCCTTGTGATATCACAAGGGGAGGCTATGCTCATTGACAGCGGCGATAAAGATGACAGCAATAAAATAGAAAAATATCTTGAAAAGCAGGGAGTGACAGAGTTAAAATACCTCATTGCCACCCACCCTCACGCTGACCATATTGGTGAAATGAGCGAGATAATAGATCAGTTTCAGGTGGATAAATTCATTATGCCGAAAGTCAAGGCTGATATGACGCCCACCACAACGATATATGAGAAAATGCTCAAAAGCATAAAGGCAAAGGGCTTGAAGATAACACAGGCAAAGCCTATGGAATTTGAGCTTGGAAGCTGTAAGGTTGAGCTTTTCACACCAAAAAAGGATTATGATGATCTTAATAACTATTCCACACTTGTGAAGATAACAGACGGTGAGAACAGCTTTCTTATCACGGGGGATTGCGAGACCACTGAGGAGAAAGATATACTTTCTCTGGGTTATGACGTTTCCGCAAAGGTGCTTAAAGCAGGTCATCACGGCAGTTCCACTTCTTCGGGGGTCGATTTTCTTAACAAGGTCATGCCGAGATATGCTGTTATATCCTGCGGCAAGGGCAACAAGTATGGTCACCCACACGAGGAAACTGTCACAAGGCTGAAAAAATATGCTTCCCATTTGTATGTCACTGCAGATGTGGGAACGATAGTTTTCAGCTCAGATGGCGAGGGTTTGAGCGTTTCTGCTGAAAAGGGAGAAAAGTGATATGGAAGAGATTCTTACAGTTGACAGGATAGAAAACGGCTATGCCGTGTGTGAAACTGAGCAGGGAGAAAAAAAGGATATACCGCTTTCTGAAACAAAAGACGTTCACGAGGGTGACGTGCTTATCTTAAAGGACGGCGTTTATATCCCAGATAAGGACAAAACAGAAGCAAGAAGAAAAAGGATACTCGCCCTACAGGATGATCTGTGGGCTTAAATATATGCTGAAAGGTATAGATAGAAATGGAAAAAGATTTATTTACGCTTATCAATGAAAAGCTTTCAGGCTTGTCAAAGGGACACAAGCTTATTGCGAACTACATTCTCTCCCACTATGACAAAGCGGCTTTTATGACGGCTCAGAAGCTTGGAAAAACCGTGGGCGTCAGCGAATCAACGGTGGTAAGATTTGCCTCAGAGCTTGGCTATGACGGTTATCCTGCCCTTCAAAAAGGCTTGCAGGAGCTTATGAGAAACAAGCTTACAACTGTTCAGAGAATAGAGGTCACTTCCGACCTTATGAGCAGTGACAACGTGCTTGAAAGGGTACTCAACCTCGACATCGACAAGATAAGGCGTACTTTGGAGGAAACCTCAAAGGAGGACTTTAACAATGCCGTTGACACTATCGTATCCTGCAATACCCTTTACATAATGGGTACGAGAAGTGCAGCTTCTATCGCTTCGTTCCTTGCTTATTATCTTGGACTTATTTTCCCCCATGTAAAGCTTGTTCAGAGTACGACTACTTCCGAGCTTTTTGAAAAGATAATGAGAATAGACGAAAAGGACGCCATGATAGGCATATCTTTCCCAAGATATTCAAAGCAGACTGTCAAGGCTTTGAAGTATGCAAAGAGCAACGGTGCGAACGTTATAGCTATAACAGACTCAAAGGCTTCGCCTATCGCAAAGTATGCAGACAGCCTGCTTCTTGCAAGAAGCGATATGGCTTCATTCGTTGACTCTCTCGTTGCACCGCTGAGCCTTATAAATGCACTTATCGTTGCGGTATCAATAAGAAATATCGACAGAGTGTCACAGACCTTTGAACGTCTTGAAAAGGTTTGGGCTGAGTATGACGTTTACGCAAAAAGCGAGGAAGATACACAGTGAGAAGATTTGACGCAGTTATAGCAGGCGCAGGTGCGGCAGGAATGTTCTGCGCAGTTCAGCTTGGCTGGCGTGGAAAGAGCGTTGCTGTTATCGAGCATAGTGGCTGTCAGGGCAGAAAACTCATGATAACAGGCAAGGGCAGGTGTAACGTCACAAACAACTGTACCGCTGACACTGTTATGAAAAATATCCCACGCAACAGCAAGTTCATGTATTCAGCACTGAGCAGATTTTCTCCAGAGGACGTTATGAGCTTCTTTGAGTGCCTTGGGGTGGAGCTTAAAACAGAGCGTGGCAACAGGGTTTTCCCTGTAAGCGACAACGCAAAGGATATCGTAAAAGCACTTGTGAAAGCCTGCGAGGACAGTGGTGTGCAGTTTATCGACGATGAGGTAAAAGAGCTTATCATAAAGGACGGCAGAGCAGAGGGCTTTAAATGCGAGCATGGGGATTATTACGCAGACAGCGTTATCGTTGCAACTGGCGGAAAGTCCTATCCACGGACAGGCTCAACAGGCGACGGTTATAGGCTTGCGAAGTCTGTGGGGCATAAGGTCACGGCAATAACTCCGTCACTTTGCCCTGTAGTCACTTATGAGCGTGAGGAATGTGCTTCTGCAATGGGGCTTTCCCTTAGAAACTGCACCTTGACGCTTCGTGAAGATGACAGAGATAAACAAATTTTCCACGAGCTTGGGGAAATGCTTTTCACACACTTTGGTATGAGCGGACCGCTTGTACTTTCGGCTTCGGCTCACCTTGGTGATATGAACAAGTCAAGGTATTATATGGATATCGACCTTAAACCTGCGCTGAGCCATGAACAGCTTGACAGCAGGATACTTCGTGATTTCGGTGATTTTCCAAACAGAGATTTTCAGAACTCACTGGGCAAACTGCTGCCTTCAAAGATAATACCACTTATAATAAAAAGGTGCGGCATCGATCCTGAGAAAAAGGTCAATCAGATAACCCGTGAGGAGCGTGAAAGGCTTGTTTCCACAGTGAAAAAGCTAACGTTCACGGTGAAGTGTATGCGCCCTGTAGAGGAAGCTATCATCACCCGTGGAGGAGTTGATGTTTCGCAGATAGACCCACGATCAATGGAGTCAAAGCTGTGTAAAGGACTTTACTTTATCGGTGAGGTGCTTGACGTTGACGCTTATACGGGCGGCTTTAATTTGCAGATAGCGTTTTCCACGGCGTATAGCTGTGCGGATAAAATAGGATAAGGAGATTTTGATATGGGAATAAACGTGGCTCTCGACGGACCTTCCGGAGCAGGAAAGTCTACTATCGCAAAGGCGGTAGCGAAAAAGCTTGAATATGTATATGTAGACACAGGTGCGATGTACCGCTCTATAGCTTATTATGTTATAAGCAAGGGTGCAGACCTTTCTGACCCTGAGCAGATAAAACCTCTTCTTGGTGAGATATCCATAAAGCTTTGCTACACAGAAGCAGGGCAGAGAGTAATGCTCAATGACGAGGACGTTTCAGACAAAATAAGAACGCCTGAGATATCCATGGGTGCGTCAAAGGTGTCTGCTATACCTGAGGTAAGAGAATTTCTGCTTGAACTTCAGAAGAATATCGCAAAAGAAAACAACATCATCATGGACGGCAGAGATATAGGCACTGTGGTATTGCCAAACGCTGACGTGAAGATATTCCTCACAGCCGCACCTGAAGCCAGAGCGGAAAGACGTTTCAAGGAGCTTCAGGAAAAGGGCGACAAGTCTACATATGACGAAGTATTGCAGGATATAATCCAGCGTGACTATAACGATACACACAGAGAGATAGCACCGCTGAAAAAGGCTGATGACGCTGTTGAGGTGGACTCTACTGAGTTGACTCTTGAAGAGTCTGTTGAGGCTATCTACAAGGTAATAACCGATAAGACTAAAAAAAAAGAGCGTAAGATAAAAGAGATAATGCCTGTCAGACCTGTGAAAAAAGAACACAGGCTTGGTCATTTCCATATGTTTTGGTACACAGTGCTGAGATATATCGTTATCGGACTTTATCATCTGTATTTTAACATCACTTTCGAGGGTACGGAAAATATCCCAAAGGACGGTGGGAATATATTCGCTTCAAACCACAGAAGCTATCAGGACCCTGTTTTTATCGCACTGCCAACAAGAGTGCCGCTTTCTTATATGGCTAAGGAGGAGCTTTTTCATCAGAATGTGTTCTTTACCCTGCTTATAAAAGCGTTCGGAGCATTCCCTGTCACAAGAGGAAAGGGCGACACTCAGGTCATAGATACATCTATCGAAAAGCTTGAAAAGGGCAGAAACCTTGTCATCTTCCCTGAGGGAACACGTTCAAAGGACGGCAAGGTAGGAAAGGGCAAAACAGGTGTTGCATTGGTGGCGGCTGTGGCTCAGGTGCCTGTGGTCCCTGTTGGTATCAATTTCGAGGGCAAGCTCAAATTCAGAAAGCGTGTAGTTGTAAGATTCGGCAAGCCTATAGTGCCTGGCGAGATAGGAGTTACAGCTACCGACCCTCATTCTCTTAGGACTATCAAGAACGAGATCATGAAAAATATCACGGAGCTGGTACATTAAATGTTAACAAAGTGTAAAATTTGCGTTGCAAAGACCGCAGGTTTCTGTTTTGGTGTAGACAGAGCCGTAAAAATAGTGTATAATGAATTAGATAACCGAAATAATGTTGTAACGTTAGGCCCAATCATTCACAATCCAAACGTAGTTTCTGACCTTGAAGCAAAAGGAGTTTACTCCACCGATGTGGATAAGGTCACGAAAGACCAGACAGTTGTTATCAGATCCCACGGCGTTGGACTGGACGTGTATGAAAAGCTTGCAAAGGTAGGTGCGGAAGTAATTGACGCTACCTGTCCCTTTGTGGCAAGGATACACAAGATAGCAGCCGAAAAATCGGGCGAGGGATACGTTATTCTTATCGCAGGTGATGAGGCTCACCCGGAAATAATGGGTATAAGAGGTCATTGCAGCGGAGAGAGTTATGTGTTCAGTTCATGTGACGATTTTGAAAATTTGGTGAAAGAGAAAGATTTTTCGTCAAAAAAGGTTGCAATTCTGGCTCAGACAACGTATAATAAGAATATGTGGAGAAAGTGCGAAGAGCTTTTTGAGAGGTATCTGCCTGAGGCTGTGGTGTATAACACCATATGCAGTGCCACTTCTGAAAGACAGAAGGAGGCGGCGGAGCTTGCGAAGGCTGCCGACATAATGATAATAGTCGGAGGGCTGCACAGCTCCAATACTCACAAGCTTAAAGCCATATGCGATGAATATTGCAAATGTTGGCTTGTGGAGGACGCCGAAGGACTGAGGGCATGTGATATTGACTTATCAGGTGCAAAATTTATCGGGATTTCTGCTGGTGCATCGACGCCGGCTTATATAATCAAGGAGGTACAACAGACCATGAGTGAAATGTTGAACAATGTTGACGAAGAATTTAATTTTGAGGAGGAACTGGAAAAGACTCTGAAAAAAATACATACGGGAATGAAGGTTGAGGGCATTGTCACCGATATCAATAACGGTGAAGTAGCCGTAGATATCGGAACAAAGCACACAGGCTATATTCCTGCATCTGAACTTACAGATGATCCTACTAAGAAGCCAGAGGATATCGTAAAGGTAGGCGACAAGATCGATCTGATCGTTCTTAAGACAAATGACCAGGAGGGTATCGTTACACTTTCTAAGAAGAAGGTTGACGCAGTTCTTGGTTTCCAGAAGATAGTTGAGGCTAAGGAAGCTGACGCTACACTTACAGGTACAGTTACAAACGTTGTTAAGGGCGGTGTACTCGTATCAGCTAACGGTGTTAAGGTATTTATCCCTGCTTCACAGGCAGCTCCAAGAAGAGATTTCGATCTTAACGATCTGCTCAAGCAGTCAGTAAGCTTCAAAATCCTTGAGGTAAACGAGGCTAAGCAGAGAGCAGTTGGTTCTATCCGTGCAGTAGCAAGAGAGGAAAGAGCAGCAGCTCAGGCTAAGTTCTTTGAGACAGCTCAGATCGGTTCTGAGGTAGAGGGTACAGTTAAGTCTATCACAGATTACGGCGTATTCGTAGATCTCGGTGGTGTTGACGGCCTTATCAGAAGAATGGATCTTTCTTGGAACAGGATCAAGCACCCTTCAGACGTTGTTTCTGTTGGCGATAAGATCACTGTTACTATCAAGGATATCGACAGCGAAACAAAGAAGGTTTCATTGACATATAAGAAGGCTTCTGAGAATCCATGGGAGATCTTCAAGGCTAACTATGAGGTAGGTCAGGTAGTTAAGGCTACTGTTGTTTCTATCACAAGCTTTGGTGCTTTTGCACAAATCATTGACGGTATCGACGGTCTTATCCATATCTCTCAGATCGCTAACCAGAGAGTAAACAATGTTGCAGATATCCTTTCTGTAGGTCAGGTAGTTGATTGCCAGATCACAGAGATAGATCTCGACAAGAAGAGGATCAGCCTGTCTATGAGAGCTTTGCTTCCTGCTGATGACGAGGCTTCTGAGGACGCTGAATAAGCAATAAAATTCATGGGGGCGAGTGATCGCCCTCGTTTTTTATTTTCAATGAAATAACGGCAGCTTTGTTCTG
>CDZW01006784.1_pt1 | contig 12695 bp, 7 predicted proteins | sample 557511 | NCBI WGS metagenome assembly CDZW01 (sample SAMEA3182067, study PRJEB8094) | gut metagenome | biome: human; feature: gut; material: Stool; isolation source: human stools | place: Canada | collected 2013-03-05 | reverse complement strand
TTTTTAAATTTATAAATTTAAAGTTTTTCTATTATGAACAAAAAATTTTTAAGTGCAATCCTGTTTGGAGCCCTTATGGTCACTTCAACAGGAACATTTGTATCTTGTAAGGATTACGATGACGACATCGACCGCTTGGATCAAGAAATATCCAATGTGAAAGATGCAATCAAGGCCCTTGAAGACAAAGTAGGCTCAGGCAAATATGTCGAAAGCTGTACTCCGTTCACTGATGGTAATGGTGGTTATGAAATCAAATTCAGTGATGGAGAGACCATTAAATTATACAATGGTGCAAAAGGAGAACAAGGTGAACCGGGCAAACCAGGTACTCCGGGTACTCCAGGTACTTCTGCTGATGATTATGTAGTATCAGTAGAAGAAGGTGAATCAGCTTATGAATTAGTTATTACTTATGCTGATGGCACTAAAAAGACTATCAGTATGCCTAAAGCTACTTCTGTAGTTAGCGGAGTTAAGTTTATCCCTACTTTCCTTTCTGAAGGTGAAGCTGCCAGAATCCATTTCCCTACCATCGTTACTGATAGTGTGGCAGGTAAAACAGAGATTACAGGTGCAGATTGGGGTACAAATAACTTTAGCACATTTAAAATCGTTTACTCAGGTAAGGCAGACGTGAAGTATCAGGTAAATCCTAACAGCGTATCATTCAAAGATATGGAAGTGGTAGGATTTGTTCGTGATACTGCTGAAATATGGAACTACAATACGAATAACAAGAATTGGGAATTGTTCAACGCTGGACAAAAACTGTACACTGATGGAAAAATTACCGTTGAATCTTATAAAGAAGGACATGGTATGTTAAACTTCCGTGTAAAGGACTGGGCTTTTGCTGAACAATCTAATCTGGACGAAAGAACAGTATATTCATTGAGAATTAAGAACAATGACCAAATCGTTCATTCTGATTTTGTTCCCGCCAAGCATGAAGTAATTTTGCAGAAAAACGTACATTTGGTTAAAGTAGCTGATGCATTTGACCAAACTAACGCTCCTGCTCAGATTAAAAATGCAATTGCTCCTAACAAGGTAAATTATAGAGAATTCATCAAAGATGAATATTATCTTAACACCTTGAATCCGACCGGTACTGAAGAGGCTAAATTGAAGGCTTATCAAGCAGATAAAGCTAAGTTCGAAGCCAATGCTGAAAACCAGTTATATAAAGGAGATGCTGAATCTAAAGATGATGCAGAACGTATTGTTGTAGAATTGAACTATACAGGTGATGGACATTCAAAAAATTTGAAGGACATCGTAACTTCATTCTTTGACAAACGTATGGGTAGAGCCCAAGACGCTCAGTATCCTCTGATGGAGAATGGTTTTGATGACTATTCATTGGTGTTTGAACCGGTTGACTTCTATTATGATGGCGTTAACCAGACAAAACGTTATTTGGATGTTACCAAAGATGGTGTTGCTACAGTAAAACAAACTCCGGACCCGATTTGGGGCGCAGAAACTGATGCCAGCCACACAGCTGCTATAGACAGAACTCCTATTGTTCGTGTGAAACTGGTAGCACCGGGTGAAGACAATGGTAATGTAGTTAAAACAGCAATCATCAAGATTCACATTGTACGCAAGACAGTTGTTCCTGAAATTAATATTACAGAAACAAAAGATGTTACTCTGAAACATATCAATCAAGTTCTTGACATGGATATGGATAAGATATTCAACCATAAAGATGTACAGTTGAGTAAAGACGAATTCCGTAAGACTTATGATTTCGTTCCTGAATTTGCAACAGCAGATGAGGCTAAACAACACGCTGTATATGCATGGGATGGAAAAGATAATGCAGACTATTCATTAGATCCGAACTTTAAACCTGAAGAATACAATCAGTTGTTCGTTACAGTGAAGAATACAGCATTCTCTCGTCATGACGATCACGACGTTTACACTGTTAAGGGTACATACAAGCCAAATGCTGATCATAAGGGATTATCTGACATCCATGTTACTTATACTATCAATGTGAAGTATCCGGATGTAGTTGCTCCTGAAAAGACTAAGTTGAACTGGGTAGATGATTCTTACTTCATTGCTCACGGTAGATACGATAACTTTGATACTCCTACAACTTATGAAATGGTTGCAGTATTGAATGACGAATTCGATTTGATCAACTATAATCCTTATAAGGGTCAGACTCATGATAAGGATTGGGCTAGAGCTACCTTGTCATTCGAATTGGTTGACCAGCATAATAACGCATCTAAGATAGCTGATGGTCACAATTCCGGTATCCGTTTGTATCAAGGTAAAGACAACAAGTGGTATATCGCTTTGGAGGCAACAGACGAAGGACGTACTTGGATCAATGCTGCTGACGCTAAGGATTTGAAGAAGATCAAAATGCGTGCTGTAGTAAGCTTCAATGAAGATGTTGACGGATTGTATGGTACTTGCAACAAGGAAGCCAATGCTCATAACAAGTATGCTAAAGAAGATTACAATAACTTCTCTTGCGATACTATCAATATGGTAAACAATACTCCTTGGGCTAAAGATCATACTACTACTTATACTGGTGCTCCTGCTCCTGAAAATGGACGTTCTACAGTGGTTATCGATGAATTTGAAGTTGCATTTGTAACTCCGATGGTATTCCACGCTTACGAAGCAGGTCCTTTGTATGACAAGTATCAGGAAGCTGAAAATACAGTATCATTGAAGGATGCATTCTTCTTGTCAGATTATCTGTGGTCTGAAGGTGCTCAGGCACAATTCAATAACAACCATGTTATCTATGATCACAAAGATATGGCTAAGAATAATACTTTGGTTCAGACAGGTGATCAAGCTGGTTGGTCAAAGAAACTGGTAGTTGACCGTAATGTATTCGATGTTAATACAACTGTTAACTTCAAGGTTTCTAAGGCATACTTTGCTGACGGAAGTGAACTGGATGCTGAAAACATGAAGAAGATCAAACTTGATAATGCTAACCAGACTATCACATGGATCAACAATGGTGAAGATATTGCTCAACCATTTACTATTGATGTAGAAGTTTGTGTAAATCACAAGTGGGGCGGTATCTGCGACCATACTTGGAAGAATGATCGTGGACATTCTGTTGGAACTATCCAAATCCAAGTTAAGAAGCACAATGACAAGTAATTAATACGCTCATTGTTTATAAAAAAAGAGGGGGGCAAAATGTTCCCCTCTTTTAGTTTTTATAATCGTTTATCCAATTATATTGTGTATGAAGTATATATATGCTGTCTGTTTTCTGTTATTAGTATGTGGCTGTCATAAAGAAAATGACACCCCTGTTGTTTTACCTGCACGGACACTATTGGTTTATCTGGGAGGAGATAATAATCTTGATGCCGAAACCTATGACAAACTTGTTCAAATTAAAAATGGATGGGAAGACGGGACAGATGGAAATATAATAGTGTATCAGGATACACCATTTAAGGACTCTCCACGATTGATGGAAATTGATGGAAAAAGTGAGAAAGGCTATATTACCATACATACCTATGACCAAGAAAACTCAGCCTCCCCCCAAGTGCTTAAACGAGTTATAAACGACGTAACTCGGCTTTATCCTGCTAAAAGCTACGGTCTAATCGTGTTTTCCCATGGCAGTGGCTGGCTTCCTCCACATACATTGGTTAATGGCTCGCGGTCTATCATCATCGATAATGACAATGAAATGGAAATAACAGATTTTGCCATGGCCCTCCCGGACCATTTATTTGAATTCATAATCTTTGAAGCATGTAATATGGCAGGTATTGAGGTGGCTTATGAATTAAGAAATAAAGCAGCATATATCATGGCTTCCTCTGCCCCAGTAGTATCTCCGGGATTTACTCCTATCTATGCCGGCAGTATTTCCTGTCTGCTTGAAGAAAATGCTGATTTGCAAAGATTTGCAGAAAATTATTTTCATTATTGGAATTTGATGGAAGGCGATAAACGTTCTGCTACCATTAGCATAATAAAAACTGCCGGATTATCAAATTTAGCGAATTTGATACGACAGATCAATACAGAAGCATCCGGCTCTTTTCTCCCGGTCGGTAACCTTCAAAATTATGATGGAGTTTTAAAAGCCCCATTCTATTTTTTTGATTTCGCTCAATATTATCAATCATTATCAGATGAAAATACATACAATGCACTTCAAGAATGTATCAGCCAATGTGTGGTTTACAAAAGAAATACTCCTTTTTATGCTACGGAAGAAGGAACATTCCCTATCACCGCCTTTTCAGGTATGACCACTTTTATCATGCAGAGAGAACTTAATGACTTGAATGAAGAATATACAAAACTACAATGGTATAAAGATATTAATACACATTAGAGAACATGTATAACACTGATAAACAATGATATAGCAAATTCAGAAGAAGTATATCTTATTGCAGAATAGATAGATTCTAAATACTTTTCAAAGTATCCTTTAAAGGACAGAATGCCAATATATATGGACAGAAACAGGTGATTATCCATTAATAGGAAACGGAAAAACTTGTCATAAGCAGAAAAAACAAATCCTTTATTTGCTTTGTTTGTCATTTACTAATATCTTTGTTTTATCATTCATTCTAGAACCGCAACAAAATATGAAATACCCTATTGGAATACAGAGTTTTGACCAAATCCGTGAAGATGGCTATGTATATGTGGATAAGACCGGTTTGATTTACAACTTGGTAACACAAGGCAAGACTTATTTCTTGAGCCGTCCACGCCGTTTTGGCAAAAGCCTGCTGGTAAGTACCCTTGCCTGTTATTTCCAGGGACGCAAAGATTTGTTTGCCGGACTGGAAATCGACGGATTGGAAAAGGACTGGTATGAGTATCCTATCTTCCGTATAGACTTTAATGGAGGACTGTATACACAACCCGGAATTCTGGAGGCTACCATTGAAGGCTATTTAGGGAACTGGGAAGATATTTATGGCAAGAATCCCAATTATACAACCATAGGAACCCGTTTCATTGAAATACTTCGCCGGGCTTATGAACAGACAGGGCGGCGTGCGGTGGTTCTGATTGATGAATATGACAAACCTATTTTGGATGTATTAGATACGGAAGCTTGTTTTTATGATGATTATGGAAAGCAAGTTCTGTTGGAGAACCATAACCGGGAAATATTGAAATCCTTTTATTCTACCTTTAAAGGAGCCGATCAATACTTGAGATTCGTATTGTTGACCGGAGTAACAAAGTTTTCCCAAGTAAGTGTTTTCAGTGGATTTAACCAGCCTAAGGATATCAGTATGGATGAACGGTACGAAGCCTTGTGCGGTATCACCCAGAATGAGCTGGAAGCATTTTTCGAAGAACCCACCATACAGTTGGCTGCTAAATATCAGTACACAGTGAAAGAAATGAAGGAACTTCTCAGACGGCAATATGACGGATATCATTTTGGAGAGAGGATGACCGACATTTACAATCCGTTCAGCATTCTTAATGCTTTTGACAGTATGGCAATTCGTGATTACTGGTTCTCTACAGGTACTCCCACCTATTTGGTTCGTCTGCTGCAACACAGCCGCGAGCAGATAAACGAACTTGCCGGACGTTATTATGTTCCCTCTTTGTTTGTGGATTATAAGGCTGATGTGGAACAGCCTCTACCCATGATTTATCAGAGCGGATATCTCACTATTAAAGAATATAATAGACGTATGGGAACTTATCTGCTCGATTTTCCCAATAATGAGGTGCGTAAAGGGTTCTTGTCCGTATTGGCAGCACATTATTTGAAACCCGGAGGTGGAGAGGTCAACAGTTGGATTATCGATGCTGTTACTTGCCTTGAGCAAGGGAACACCTCAGCTTTTTGTGATTCTCTGACCGCCTTTCTTGCAAGCATCCCGTATGACTCTCACGCTTCCTTGAAGGAATTGGATATGACTGAGAAACATTTCCAATACACTTTTTATCTGATTCTCCGTTTGATAGGAGTTTATTGCCGTGCAATCCATTGTGAGAATCGCCAGAGCTTCGGACGAGTGGACTGCATATTGGAAATGGACGAATATGTTTACATTTTCGAATTCAAGATGGACGGAACAGCAGAGGAGGCTTTACAGCAAATAGCAGAGAAAGGCTATGCCCGATCTTATTTGACCGATAACCGTAAAATAGTCTGTATCGGGGTGAATTTTTCTTCCCTTACACGTACTGTGGAAGAATGGAAGGAAATAATTTACAGGTAAGATTTAGTCATAGTCAGCCTAAAGCGTTAAACAAAAGATTGCCTTCCACTATTTTTTATGGGAATATACCGGTAAGAATGTTTATGCTGTTGCCGGCATAACACATTTAATTTTCATCTTTTTATCATTTTGTTTTTCTTTTTGCTAAGAATGAATTATTTTCGCAGCCGAACACAAGTTTAATTTCTTACCGACAATAAGCAGACATGCTTTAATCCTCAACCAATTCAACTTGTCCTCATTTTAATTTTAACGGATAAGCTGATGTTTTGTCCCTCACTATTATAAAATAAAAGAATGAAAAGATCACTGTATGTATCGCTATTGACGATCATGTACTTCTCTGCCTGCCAAGGTAGTGAGGAACTAGAGCAATCACAAGAAAAAGAGTACACGGTATCCATTATGGCAAGAATCGGGAAAACAGTTTCCGGGGCACGCTACTTGCAAGATCATGAAAATGCCATCGCTAGTTTTAGTAAAACCGATGATATAGGTGTTTTTATGGACAATGACAGTGCCGTCCGCTGGATATTCGATGGAACTTCCTGGACTACAGAAAAGAGTGTCTTTTGGAAAGATAAAAACCAGGAACATACTTTTTACGCATATTATCCCCACTCCGGTTCTAAAGCCGAAAGTAAGGAAAATATAAAAATGCCTTCTCTCGACAGCCAGAACGGGACTTGGGAAAATATTGACCAATATGACTTTCTAGTAGCATCCAGGAAGCTTTCCTACGATACCGACCTTGGCAATGTGGCCTTTTCGGGCGATTATTCATTTAAGCACGTTTTGTCACTATTAAAGATAAACATAAAGGGTGAAGGAGATATGGCACAGGCCGTTATTGACAAAATCAGACTTGAAGGAAATGGGTTGACGACCCAAGGATACTACTCCTTTGAAACGAACAGCATCACCATCAGCGAAACTCCCAAGGAAACCTTCCAGATTACTCCGTCACACACCATGAACAATCAGGATGTTTCTTTTTATTTTATCCTGAACGGGGGCGAGAATGACGGAAACATTGATCCGAAAGCCGTGAAAAACCATTCTGTTAATCTCACCATTGAATATACCCGTAACAACAAATATTACATAACACGACGAGACGACCTGTCTCCGGGCTTATTGTCCGGATGTATTCATAAATACAATATTGTAGTAAAAGACGGAAATGTAATTATAACGGGAGGAAGTATTTCGGGTTGGACTCCGGGAAATGAAGAAGAGGATATAGTTATAAATGGAGAAGAAATAAACCCACAAACAAATAATATGTTATGAATTATAGATTAACCGAATTAAAGGTGCTTCTGTTTCTATTGCTGCTGTCTGCTGTTTCTTGCCAACGCCCGATGTATGATGAAGAAGACGATGAAGACGGAGTCTCGCAAACAAATCTTCCTTTAAAGATATCTGCCAGGTCTAGCGGAGAATCCCAGATTAATTATCTGGCCTATATCTATGCGTTTGCAGAGGACGGCAGCTGTTCTGCCAGTCTGAAAATGACAGATAACGCCCAGATTGAAATGAAGTTACCTCCTGCCCGATATACTATTGTTGCAATAGCCGGTTTGGGAGAGGAATATATCGTTCCGAAAGATCCTAGCCTTGATGATGTAATTGTTATGAAAGAAAATAACAGAAGCTCACGCGCGCTAATGATGGGCACTTCAACTGTGACAATTGCCAATAAGAAAAATATATCTGTTTCTGTAACCCTCTATTATGCTGTATCTTTAGTCAATATCAGTTTGGAAGATATACCGGCAAACGTTAAAAAGGTGAGTTTGCAGATTTCGCCTTTATATTCTTCCCTGTCGTTTACAAGGGAGTATTCCGGCAAAGACAAGAGTACGGAAATTATTTGTGAGTCTGAGCCGGGTGGAATTTGGAGTGCAAAGCCTTTTTATATTTTTCCGGGGAGCGGCTCTCAGACCGTTTTTTCCATAACCTTGGAAGATAATAGTCAGACAAAGACGTTTGGATACACTTTCAAAGGAAAGCCGGAAGCGAACGTGCCATTGAATATCGGGGGCAGCTATTCGGGTGATGTCACGGTAGGAGGCAGTTTGATATCAGGTGAATGGAAGGCTCCGGTAGATATCAAATTCAATTTTGGCGGTGCTGATGAAGGTAATGGCGGTAGTGAGCCGCCTCCCATTAATCCGGATCTTTCCGGGCTACCCGAAATTGGCGGTATCTGGAACGGCGGTATTGTAGCTGGCATAGAGAATGCAAGTTCCACAGGGGCGGATATTTTGTTGATGAGTCTGGATGAGTGGAGTGGATTCGCTTCCGATGTGCGGAATATCATACAGGAGGAGGAAGCAGACGGATGGCATCTTCCGACTGAAGAGGAGGCAAAAATATTGCATAAGACGTTCAGCGGATCATCACTGGATGAACTGAATGAAACCATAGAGGGATTAAGAAACGGAGACCCGTTATTGGATATTGAGAAACGGTATGTATATGATCATAACGGGAGCATATATGCATTCGGATTTAAAACCTCATCCAAATTTTTACAGGCAGGGAGTACGGTGAAATACAAAATACGTTTGGTATGCAGCGCTCATTATGATGCCGGATGACCCATTCATATACTAGAAAAGGGCATTCACACTTCTTGACAATATATGCTTGAGAGTGTGAATGCGTCTAATCGACTTCCATACCGGGAATCTCATTTCCATAGATAAATTCTCAATTAATTGAAAGCTAACATTCTACCACCCGGTATACATTTCCCTTGGTGGTATGTACCCGTTCGCCCAGCTGGGGCAGGATACGGCTCAGGCTGTAGGCGGTCATCCCTCTCATGATCGAAGGATGGGCGGCCTTCATACGTTCAAACAGTTGGGTGGCGGAGAGGCTAAGCACTTCCTGCGGATTGTCCTCTTCTGTAGCAAAGCGAAAGCAAAGGCGGAACACCTCTTCTTCGGGTACATGCTTGTAGAATAGGGCATTATGTTGCTGTATAGTCTGTTCCTCTTCTTTATTGAACCAGCTTCGTTCACCGGATAGAAGTTCTGTTTTAAGCTGGGCGTACAATTGCTTATGCTCTACGGACGTGGTGCAGTCTATGGCGTGCTTCAGACTGACGCAAAGAAAGCGGCGTGAGCCGGTGCGGTCTACCAGCAAATCCTCCCGGTTGCTGGTGCCGATGAACGAGGCAATACGGGGAAGCGATGAAGCGCTGTGTTTGTAAGCCTTGCGGATATTCAGTGCGGAGGCTTGCATCAGGTTCTTCAGCAAAGGCATTTTGGACGCACCTAGTTTGTCGAATTCATCCAGGTTGATTAATCCGTAGGCAGCCAGCTTGGCTTCGGCGGATGCCGGGGAGCTTAGGTCGTAACTTTCCGTGTAGTAGGATTTCAGCCTATCGGGCATCAGCAGACGGCAGAACGTACTTTTCCCCAATCCCTGGCGACTGCTCACCAGCAGGGGAGCCACACTGTTGGCGCGGTTGTTATCCGGATTGAGCTGCATCCATTGGGCAGAGAGTCCCAGCATCCAACGGTGGAAACCGTTCACCCATACCGGGTCGTCGGACACCCTGCGTGCCAACGCGGACACCCGGTCCGTGCCGTCCCATTCGGGAAGCTGCTCAAAATAGGCAGTAAAGGGATGGTATTCACTGATGCGGCGTGAGCGCACAAAGCGTTGAATGTCCCTGTCCCAACAGTCTATGCCCGTTTCAATAGCCTCCAGACTTAGTGAGTTCATCCATCGTTCGTCCACTTTGGTGTAACGCAGATGAGTATCGGGAATGTTGTTTTCTACACTTGCCACTTCAGTTTCTTCAGTAAGCACATTGAACCGGAAGCGGTAGCGGGAGGTGAGGAAAGCGGTCACTTCCTGCATCAGGGTATGTGATTTCGCTTTCTTGCCAGTATCTTCTGAGGAGATTGGTTCCGCTTTTTTCTGAACATCTTTTTTCAAGTGAGCGGAATCCTTCTCTGTCTTTTCAGTTGAGACTGTCGGATGTGTCCGAGAATCGTCCATACTCCCCGGCAGGTTATCCTTACCGTTTTCAGTGAGAAGAACCTGTGAGTCGGCCATCTCTCTTACTCCGTCTTCGTCCGACACGATGTAGTGGTAACTGCCCGTGGGAGCATTCCCGTCGGTGCGCGGAGTCCAGTTCAATGCCAGAACTACTTGGCCCTCGCGGATATCCAGCGCCAGACGCACGCCGGGTATAGTCCGGCAAAGCGGCATCAGCCCGTTGAGAGCGGATACGAGATCACGACGCGGTGTTCCGTCAATAGGAACAGGGCTTGACAGGAATTTGCTTCCGAAGAAGACTGTTTTGAGAGTAGCGAATACATTCATGAGTTACTTTTTTAAGTTTGGCAAACTACAAATATACAACATAAAAAGGCGTTTGTCAAGAGGGGGCGGAAATATGGCAGATCTTGGTGCAGGATTCGATGAAACTTGGTGCAAGATTTAATGGAACTTGGTGCAAAATTCAATGGATACAGGGCGCAATACATACGTATGTGTAGGCCGATGCTTGCGTATGTGTGACCCGATGCTTATGTACGTGTGGGCTTACACGTTACTAACATACGAGCTGACACGTTACTAATGTTGGGGCTTATACGTTACTAATGTTATTGTTGAATACGCCTTTATGTTTTTAAAATACACCTTGAGCTTTAAAAAATACGTCTTCAACTTTTAAGAAAACATCTTCAGGCTTTTAAAAAACAACTATACGTTTTTAAAACACGCCAGCTTGTTCAGTGCACAGACTTAGCCTGTTCAGCTTACAGACCTAGTCTGTTCCGTGTATTACTCCCCCACTAATCCGATACGCTCCCTTTTCCCCTCATCCTGTCATCTTATGTAATATGCACAGAAAATCAGCCGGTTAAATCTGAAACCATTTCCCCTCACTTCCATTTCAGCCCGTATCGTTTTATTCCTTCACAAAAAATGTGAAAGAGCAGGCTGAAAGGAGGCTGACAGAGCAATGACAGGAGCCCCTTCATAGCCGGAACGCCTATGGGCAGGGAGTTTCAGCGATAGATGAAAGGAGAAAAGGAACAACCGGATTTTATCGCTGAGGCATTTAAAATGAAGATAATCTCAGCATTTCCACCTGCGAATGAACAGATGATCATCCATGTTTTGAGCCTGATTTATGATTGGTATGAAAGATTTATATCTTTCAGGCTATGTAACAATAATCCTCCCGGTATTTCTATACTCAAGATAAATTATATCACAATTCTTGCTGCTCCAAACAGAAGGTATATTTGCAAAATATACAAATGATGCTTCCGGCAACGGAGTAATTCTTTCTTCGCTTTCTTTTTAGGAATTCATCTAACGAACAATTTTATTATATGCAAAACAATTGCGAGGCCTGTTTATGAAACATGTGTTGATATTAAAATAGTAATTACTGTGGAAAATCAACTGTCATCCAACACATTAAAAACACATTAACCAATGCCACTATAATAGCATTACATGATTTCTATTATCTATATGTACTAAAACAATATATTCTGTTAGAAAATCTGACCAGTAAAAAAGAATATTCATCTCCTGAAAGCCGAGTTCTGTTCCAATTATTAAATAAAATATTAAGCTAATTCAATTTAATAGAAGGTGTGTCGTAATGCACGATGCACCTCTTTTTTGTTCATCACTATACAAATCTGTTCATTTTCTTTAAGCTGCGATCTTTTGAAGATTTCTTTGATTTATGTGTTCCCAGCATCTAAAAACAGCAGTTGTAAGCTTATAAAACAGTCTAATCAGCCAATCCATACCTTCTTTAGTCAGTTTTGCACACATCTTTTTTATATTGAAGGCAATGGCTAGGAAGGCAAAGTCCATGAAGACCTTGTCCTTTCCAAAATGTCGGAAACGTTTGTAGTTCATATTGTTTTTAATTTGTCCGAACACGGCCTCCGGTTCTATGCATCTCTGCCCTCTGTGTTTCAGTCCTTTCTCAGAGCAGAGCAGTTCTTTGGCTCTCCGCTTGTATTGTCTAAGCCTATGATTCAGTTCTATCGTCCTGTTTCCTTTTGCTTTAAAACAGCGGCATCGCAGGGGACAGCCTTCACACCTGACAGCTCTGTACCGTGCATTTTCGCTGACATATCCGGATGCGGTTTTCACATTCCTGGTGCCTATCCTCCGCATCCTTTGCCCCATAGGGCAGATGCAGAAGTCATGTTCTTCATTGTAGTAGAAGTTTTCGGCCTTGAACGGGTCCGGTTTGAATCTCGGCCGCTGCTCCATGTGGAAGTAGTTGTACTTGACGTAGGCTTCCATACCGTTTTCTGACATGAAGCGGTAATTCTCCTCAGAACCGTAGCCGGAATCGGCAACCACCGTATGGGCCAGCCTGTCATATCTGCTTGAGAAGGATTGCAGGAAAGGTATCAGGGTCAGTGTATCCGTAGGGTTCGGGAAGAGTGCAAA
>CDZW01032069.1_pt1 | contig 12696 bp, 12 predicted proteins | sample 557511 | NCBI WGS metagenome assembly CDZW01 (sample SAMEA3182067, study PRJEB8094) | gut metagenome | biome: human; feature: gut; material: Stool; isolation source: human stools | place: Canada | collected 2013-03-05 | reverse complement strand
GGACTTTATATATGCAGTCCGTGATTTAACGGAAAGGAGGAATAGAATATGTTAAAAAAGACAGATTTAGGTGTTGGATTATATCTGTTATGTGCTGTTTTGTTTTTTATCATACCTATTCCATCCTTCCTGTTAGATGTTATGCTTGCATTCAACCTTTCAATAGCACTCATCATTCTTTTTAAGGTGCTTTTTGTAAAAGAAGTGCTTGATATGTCATTTTTCCCGACACTATTACTGTTTACGACTATATTCAGGATTTCACTTAATGTCTCATCTACCAGGCTTATTTTATCAACCGGAAACCCGGGTGTGGTTGTAAATGTGTTTGGTCAATTCGTTGGTGGAGGTAATTTAGTCATCGGTGCAATCGTTTTTATAGTGCTCATTATCATCCAGTTTGTTGTTATCAACAAGGGATCTGAGCGTGTTGCTGAGGTAACTGCACGATTCACGCTCGATGCTATGCCCGGCAAACAGATGGCTATTGATGCCGACTTAAACACAGGAGCCATCACTGACAAGGAAGCCAAGGCTCGCCGTGATAAAATCCAGAAGGAGTCAAGCTTCTACGGAGCTATGGATGGTGCTACAAAGTACGTAAAGGGAGATGCAGCAGCCGGTATTATTATTACACTTATCAACCTGGTTGGAGGCACCATAATGGGTGTTATGTTCCAGGGGCTTGATGCAAATGAGGCCATACAGAAGTTTGGCCTGCTCACAATCGGAGACGGACTTGTTTCACAGATACCGTCTTTACTTATATCTCTTTCAACCGGTATTCTTGTTACAAAAGGCTCCAATGAGAATGATTTTTCAGGAGAGCTTTTAGGCCAGCTCTTTGGCACAGCCAAGGTGCTTTATATTGTATCAATTGTACTTGTGGTTTTAGGTATACTCACACCTCTTCGCAATGAGTGGTGGCTCTTTATTGGGCTTGCGGTGGCTTTCTTTGTAACAGCTAAAAATCTGGATAAAAAAGCCGGTATTGAGAGCATAGAGGATGAGACCGCACAGGCTGAAAGTGATGCCGAGGAAATACGAAAACCCGAAAATGTCGTTTCACTGCTGCAGGTTGACCCTATTGAGCTTGAGTTTGGCTATGGTATCATTCCTCTTGCAGATGTAAATCAGGGAGGGGATCTGCTTGACCGAGTTGTAATGATAAGGCGACAGATTGCTTTAGAGCTTGGAACTGTCGTACCTATCATACGATTAAGGGATAATATACAGCTTAATCCTAATCAGTATATCATCAAGATAAAGGGCATACAGGTAACAGAAGGTGAGATACTTTTTGATCACTACATGGCTATGAATCCGGGCTATGTGGAGGAGGAGATAACAGGTATTCCTACATTTGAGCCTTCATTCCATCTTCCGGCCATATGGATTACGGAAAGCCAAAGAGAGCGTGCTGAGAGTCTTGGATATACAGTTGTAGATCCGCCATCGATTATAGCTACTCATCTGACTGAGGTTATCAGATCTCATATTGCAGAGCTTCTCACCAGACAGGATGTACAGAATCTGGTCAACAATCTCAAGGAATCAAATCCTGTCATTGTGGACGAACTCATACCAAAGCTGCTTGGTCTTGGTGAGATTCAGAAGGTGCTTCAGAATCTTTTGAGCGAGGGAATTTCTATTAGGGATCTGCTTACAATTTTTGAGACGCTTGCCGATCACGCACAGACCACCAGGGATACAGATGTACTTACGGAATACGTGCGCCAGGGCTTAAAGAGAGCTATATCAAGTAAGTATTTTCCTGCAAATGAGACCACAAGTGTCATCACACTTGACCCTGCTGTGGAGCAGGAAATTATGTCATCTGTTAAACAGACAGAGCAGGGCTCTTACCTTTCTCTTGATCCTGACAGGATAAAGGCTATTATCAAATCTGTTGAAACAGAAATTGGTAAGTTGGAAAGTTTGGGAAAGAGTGCTATTATTATTACATCTCCAATTGTTAGAATGTACTTTAAGAAAATGACTGAGGATTATTTCAAGGATCTCATTGTGTTATCCTACAATGAGGTTGAATCAAATGTTGAGCTTCAGTCGGTAGGAATGGTGACTGCATAAATGACTATTAACAAATTCACTGGAAAAACAAAAGAAGAAGCAATTGAATGTGCAAAGCAGGCCTTTGGTCCAAATGCTGTGATTATGAATATCAAGGAGATTAAGCCAAAGGGATTATTTGGTATATTCAAAAGCTCAACTTATGAGGTGACTGCGGCTATGGATGAAAAAAAACAGACACAGACAATAACGACCTCGCAGCTTGCAAGGACTACACTCCCGGGTAAAATTGATTACAAGGCAGATGAAGAAATAAAGATGCCTTCATTCGCCCCAAAATCTGCATCTGAGACCTTAAAACCTACACCTGCACCGGCAGCCCCAAAGGCGGCTGAACAGACCAGCGATATTGAACAGGAAATCAAGGAGCTTGATTCCATTGCCAAAATGATGGAAAGCACATTTGATAAACCTCAAAATAAGGAGCCTTCAAAGCCTCAAAGTGCACAGGAGCTTAAATTTGTCCGCATTTTATACAAGACACTGCTGGATAATGAGGTGGATGAGAAATATATCAACCAAATTCTTGATGAAATCGAGAAATTCTTACGTCCGGGTAACAGCCTTGATGTGATTTTGTCCAATGTATACCAGAAACTCGTTTTAAGATTTGGTCAGCCTGAAACTATAAAGGTAAACGGCAAAAAACCAAGAGTTGTTTTCTTTGTCGGACCGACAGGCGTTGGCAAGACAACCACAATTGCTAAAATTGCTTCAAAATTCAAGGTTAATTATAATAAAAATATCGCATTTATCACTGCTGATACATACAGAATAGCTGCAACAGACCAGTTACGTACATTTGCAAATATTCTGGATACACCTTTGTCTGTCATTTATACTGCCACAGAGTTAAATAGTGCGGTGGCTGAATATGAGCAGGCAGATGTGATTTTTGTTGATACAGCGGGCTTTTCACACAAGAACGAGACACAGCGGAATGATATGAGAGCACTTCTTGCAGGTCTATCACCTGAATATGAGAAGTCGGTATATCTCGTCTTAAGTGCTACAACCAAGTACAGGGATCTTATATCTATAATTGATTCCTATAAGGATATTGCCGATTACAAACTGATATTTACAAAGCTTGATGAAACCTCATCATATGGCAATCTGTTAAATATAAAGCTATACTCGGATGCCGGTATATCATATGTCACGAATGGACAAAACGTTCCAGATGATATAGAGGTATTTGATACACAAAAGATTGTCAAACAATTACTCGGAGGCAGACAATAATGGATCAGGCACAGCAGCTTAGAAATGTTATTAAGCAGCGTAATCAAAATTATATAGAACCGGCCCGTGTTATTACCATTACAAGCGGCAAGGGTGGTGTAGGCAAATCCAATACCTCTGTCAATCTGGCAGTCTGGCTCAGCAGACTCGGAAAGAGAGTAATTATTTTTGATGCTGATTTCGGTCTTGCCAATGTCGAAGTGATGTTTGGTGTTATTCCTAAGTATACTCTTGCTGATGTAATATATGAAAACCAGACTATAAAGAGCATCATCTCAAACGGACCTTTGGGCATTGATTTTATTTCAGCCGGCTCAAGTGTTGTAGGGCTTAATAATCTAAACCACAAACAGATTCATTTCATTGTCTCTGCAATAAATGAGTTGAACAGTATGTATGATTTTATCATAATTGATACCGGTGCAGGAGTGTCTGAACAGGTCATGGAATTTGTTGCGGCCAGCAACGAAATTGTGTTGGTTACAACCCCGGAGCCTACCTCAATCACCGATTCATATTCATTGCTTAAAGCACTGTATAAGAGACCTGATTTCGATCCGTCAAAAGTATGCATACGCGTTATATCCAACAGGGCTGCGTCAAAAGAGGATGGCAGTATAGTGTTCAACAAGATTAATTCCGTTGTTATGCAGTTCTTAAACGGAAGTCTTGAGTATCTGGGATATGTGCCGTCTGATGCAATGGTTGAAAAGGCTGTCAGGCAGCAGAAGATACTTTCAATTTATGATCCGACCTCAAAGGCTGCACGGTCATTTGAAGAAATTGCAAAAAGACTTTTGGATAATGAATCTGCTGCTTTGGATGAGAAAAGAACAATTTCACATATTTTTTCAAATTTTTTTAACAGAAAGCAATAGTTAATTTAAGAGGAAGACATATGGCATATACAAGTTTGATTTTTCCGGGTGACAAAATTGATATCTTTGCATCCGGTTTATCCGATAACAGCACATCATATAAGAGCAGCTTTTCTGACAAGCTAACAGACAGCATGTGGGAAATAACTATGCCTGTTGACAGTGGCAGAGTGGTTTTATTTCAGCTTGGCACGCAATTTGACTTTATAATATACACACAAAACAAAACTATACTAAAAAGCTCTGCTATAGTCAGACAGCGTTATCGTAAAGAAAATATGTATTTTCTTGCTATAGAGCTTATAAATAATCTGGAAAAGATACAAAGACGTCAGTTTTTCAGACTTCCATGTACTATAGACATGGATTTTTATGAAGTCAGATACGATGATAAAGCTGAGAGTGAGCTTGAGTTTTGCAAAAAGATGTATAAGAATCATGCAATCAACAGCAAAAATATGAATACTGTCAAATCGGTTATCCTTGATATAAGTGGAGGAGGCATCAGATTTTCTCTAAGCACACCTCTTGAAGAAGGTACATATTTTATGGCTCAGTTTTCTTTAGCACTTGAGGAGTGTACACAACAATTCAATATAGTTTGTAAGGTAATAAACTGTACTCAGTCTTTGGACTATGCAGACAGATATTTTGCACGTTCAAAGTTTATTTTCGACCGCATGACAGAACGGGAGAAAATAGTCAGATTTGTGTTTGAAGAAGAAAGACGCATAAGACGAAGAGAAATGGAGTAATAATATGAAATCTAACATTTTAATAGTTGATGATTCTGCACTACTGAGAAGGGTTGAGTGTGATATAATCAATTCAGACAATAAATTACAGGCAACTGATACATGTAAGGATGGACTGGAAGCACTTGAAAAGCTCCGTACACAAAAGTACGATGCTGTTATTCTTGATATAAATATGCCGAGGATGAATGGTCTTGAGGTGCTTTCACATCTGCAGAAGGAGAGCATAAAAACACCTGTTGTGGTGGTAAGCACTCTAACCATAGAGGGAGCAGATGAAGCTATCAAATCTTTAGAGCTTGGTGCCTTTGATTTCGTCACAAAACCAAACAATATCATAGAGGCAAAGGGAAACCAGTTTAAGGAAACTCTGCTCAGGGTTGTGTATGCAGCCGTTAGAATCACACCTGCTCATAGTGCTTCACGCAATCTCACAGTTGTTGAGAAGAAAGCCGGTGCTATTGTAAACAAACACAAGGCAGCAGGCAGCAATAAAATAGTAGCAATTGCATCATCTACAGGTGGTCCAAAGGCACTGCAAAGTGTAATACCGTTTCTTCCGGCTGAACTTTTGGCACCGGTTGTTTTAGTACAGCATATGCCTGCCGGCTTTACAAAGAGCATGGCTGAGCGCCTTAATGAGCTAAGTCAGGTTCAGGTGAAGGAGGCTTCAAACGGTGAGGTGCTTAAAAACGGAGTAGTGTATATAGCTCCGGGCGGTACACATATAGCTATAAAGAAATCAGGCGCTTCACATGTTATATCATTTAATGATATGCCACCTATCAGCGGACTCAAGCCTTGTGCCAATATCATGTTTGATTCACTGACATCCTCTAATTATGATGAGGTTGTATGTGTGGTACTCACAGGTATGGGGGCAGACGGCACGAATGGCATTCTTTCACTTGGCAAATCAAAGCCTATCTATGTCATTGCACAGGACGAGAAATCAAGTGTTGTGTATGGCATGCCAAGAGCCATCTATGAGGCAGGTGTGGTTGATGAAGTCGTTACACTATCAGATGTTGCCAAAGCAATCACAAAAAATGTGGGGGTAAAATAAAATGGATGTTAGCCAGTATCTAGATATTTTTATTGATGAAAGTTCGGAGCATATTCAGACATTGTCTGACTGTATCATGACTCTTGAGCAGGAGCCGGAAAACAAAGACACTATAAATGAGATTTTCCGTGCTGCCCACTCCTTAAAGGGTATGGCAGGTACAATGGGCTTTAAGCGCATGCAGCACCTTACACATGATATGGAAAATGTATTTCAGGAGGTCAGAAGCGATAAAATTAAAGTTGACAGCTCAATGATTGATCTGCTCTTTAAGTGCCTTGACGCTATAGACAGCTATGTTGAGAATATTAAATCCACATCTGATGAGGGTACTGATGATAATGAGGTTATCATAAAGGAACTCAACGATTTTATTGCAAAAGCAAACGGACAGACTGTAAGCAAACAGGCTGAGCCTCAAGAAAAGGCTGCTGAAGCTGAAACAAAGGATTCATCAGATGCATCTGACAGTGCACTTGATACAATTGAACTGACAGACAACGAGAAAAAATTAATTGACGAGGCAATTTCAGCAGGCCTTAAAATATACGGCATGACAGTTACCGTAGCAAGCGACTGTCTGCTCAAGGCAGCAAGAGCTTTCCTTGTTTTCAAGGCAGTTGAGGAGCTGGGACAGATTCTGGTTTACAGACCAAGCTCACAGGATATTGAGGATGAGAAGTTTGATTTGTCATTCAGCTTTTATGTTGCATCAGGCGAGGGCTTTGATAAATTGGAGCATGCAGCTTCCAACGTATCTGAGATTGATAAGGTTGAGGGAAAAGAAATCACCGAGTTTCACCTGGAGGGTGAAGCAGAGCAGACAGCACAGGCTCTTGAAGAGACAAAAAAGGCAGATAAGGAAGAAAAAGAGGAAAAGACTCCTGCTGCAAAGACAGAATCTTCAAAGCCAAAAACTGCAAATAACTCTCAAAAGCAGGCTGTTTCTCATAAAAAAGCTACTACAAGCCGAACAGTCAGAGTAGATATCGAAAAGCTTGATATGCTTATGAATCAGGTGTCTGAGCTTATTATTGCAAAGAACTCTCTTGTAGCCATGAGCTCATCTGATGGAGAAAACAATAATAACCAGTCATTCCATGAACAGATTGAATATCTGGAAAGAATTACGACAAATCTCCATGAGTCTGTCATGAAAGTACGAATGGTTCCTATTGAAAGTGTTACACAGAAATATCCTAGAATGATAAGAGATCTGTCTCGTACTCTGAATAAGAAGATGAGTCTTGTCATAACCGGTGAAGATACCGAGCTGGACCGTACAGTTGTGGATCAGATCGGAGATCCTCTGCAGCATCTGCTTAGAAACAGTGCTGATCATGGACTTGAAAGCAATGAGGTCAGACTTGAGCGTGGAAAGCCAGAGGTAGGTACTATTTTCTTAAATGCATACCAGGAGGGCAACAATGTTGTCATAAAGGTCGGAGATGATGGAAACGGAATCGATACCGAAGCCGTAAAGAACAAGGCTATCGAGCGTGGCATAGTCACAGCTGAACAGGCTGAAAATCTATCTCAGAAGGATATCATCAACTTCCTTTTTATGCCAAGCTTTTCAATGGCAAAACAGATTACCGATATCTCCGGACGAGGAGTTGGTCTTGATGTTGTTAAATCCGGCATTGAACAGCTGGGTGGTGATGTATCGGTTTCAACCGAGCTTGGTAAGGGTACTACATTTACTGTACGTCTTCCTCTTACTCTTGCAATCATTCAGGCTCTCATGGTAGAGATCCGTGATGAAATATATGCCATTGCGCTCGGCTCTATCTCAAATATAGAGGATATTCCTGTGAAGGATATCAAATATGTACAGGCTAAGGAAGTTATTCACCTGCGTGGAAGCGTTATTCCAATCATCCGCCTCGATAAGATGCTGGACATTGAGCCAAAGGAGCAGGAGCCGGATCATCTTACTGTAGTAATTGTCCAAAAGGGAGATCAGCAGGCAGGTCTTGTGGTTGACAATCTCATTGGACAGCAGGAGATTGTAATCAAGTCTTTAGGAAAATACATAAACGGCAACAAGCTTATCAGCGGAGCGACAATACTTGGAGATGGTGATGTAGCTTTGATACTTGATGTAAATACACTTATGTAATGGAGGGGAAGTACATGCCAGAAAATGAATTTGATATACAGGAAAAAGAAACAAAGCAATATATTTCAGTCAAAATAGGCGAAGAAAAATTCGGAATTGATATTGGCTATGTTGATAATATCGTCAGAATGCAGAAGATTACAAGAGTGCCAAAGGCGCAGAAGTACTTTAAGGGTATCATAAATCTGCGTGGTGATATCGTTCCGGTAATGAGTGCCCGCATAAAAATGGGACTGGACGATGATGTATATACATCATCAACCAGAATAATTATCCTAAAGCTTGAAGAAAAGGGTGAGATAGGTCTTATTGTCGATGAAGTTTGTGAAGTTGTCACACTTGTGGTTGATGAAATAGATAAGCCTAATATAGATGCTTCATCTACAGGCAAGGAGCTGTTCATAAACGGTATAGGTAAAAACGGAGATGAACTGATTTCTCTGTTTGAAATAGGCTCAATAGTCTCAGATAAGGACGCTAACTGATTTGCAGCAATGTATAGTGAGGTATAAAAGCCTCACTATATAAGTTTTAACAAATAAAAGGGTGAATACAATGAGTGAATTTTCTTTAGATAATGTCAATTCGATGTATATGGATGTCCTTAAGGAAATCGGAAATATAGGTGCCGGCAATGCCACGACAGCGATTGCCGGCATGCTTGGCACTACCATGAAAATGGAAGTTCCAAGAGTTCTGTTAATGGATGCGACAAAGCTTGGAGATGCCATATGTCCGGAGGAAGAGACAATAGTGGGTATATTTCTTGAGGTTACCAACGATATCTCCGGCAGTATGATGTTTCTCATGAAGCTTCCGGCAGCACACTTTCTGGTAAACAAGCTGATGGGCAGACCACAGGACTATAACGAGCCATTTGATGAGATGGATTTATCTGCCATGAAGGAGATTGGCAACATAATAGCAGGCGCATATTTGTCAGCGCTTTCTACTATGACAAATCTCAAAATACTACCTTCCATTCCGTATATTGCTGTAGATATGGCTGCTTCCATATTAAGTGTGCCGGCAATTCAGTTTGGACAATATGGTGACAATGCACTTTTTATAGAGACGGAGTTTGGTGATGATATAATGATGAACGGATACTTTATCCTTATGCCTGATCCGGATTCATATGATAATATTTTATCGGCTTTAGGAATTAGTTTTTAGTATTTAGGAGAATCCATATGGCAAGTACTATTAAAGTATCAATGGCAGACCTTAAGGTTGCCAAAGCCCCTGATTCTCTGACCACACTTGGGCTTGGTTCATGCATAGGGCTCACCCTTTATGATCCGGCTTCAAAAATCGGTGGGCTTGTACACTATATGCTGCCTGACAGCACCAAACTTAGAAATAACACAAATATAGCCAAGTTTGGCGATACGGGAATTAGGGAACTTTATAATCAAATGATAAAAAATGGCGCGAATCCCAGACGAATGGTTGCAAAGATTGCCGGTGGAGCTAAGATGTTTGAGATGTCAGGCAATTCTACAATCGGAAATGTTGGCGATCGCAATACCGATATGGCCAGGCACGTGCTTGCAGAGCTGAAAATTCCTCTGAAGGCACAGGATACCGGTCTTAATTACGGAAGAACTGTTATACTTGACTGTGAAACCGGTGACTATATCATCAAAGCAGTCGGAAAAGAGCAAAAGGTGATTTAACATGAAGAATAATTTATTACCATCTCTTGTTATGCTTTTAGCCGGCTTAGTATGCAGTATTATATCCCTGCGGCAGGGCGTTGATCTGATGAGCTTTACAACAAGACTTTTAACTGTGCTTGTAGTATTCTATATAATCGGAGCGATACTTAAAGTAATCCTAAGCTGTGCATTTAAGGCAATGGAAGACAGGCAAAAGAAAGCTGAAGCGGCCGAAGCAAAGACTGATGATTCCGAAGTCTTTGATAATGATGATGACAATGATAAGCCAATTAGCTAGCTGCAGAATAATATACTGGTAAACAGGGGGCATAATGAAAGCTATAGAAAAGGAAAAGCTGTGGGAGGAATATCAAAAGAATCCCACTCCCAAGCTACGGGAACAGCTCATAATAGAATATGCACAGCTGGTCAGGCTTGTGGCAGGACGCCTCAGCATGTATCTTGGGCATAATGTGGAATATGATGACCTGGTAAGCTATGGGATATTTGGCCTCATTGATGCCATAGACAAGTTTAATCTTGAAAAAAATGTCAAGTTTGAGACATATGCAAGCCTTAGAATCCGTGGAGCCATACTTGATCAGATCAGGAAAATGGACTGGATTCCAAGAACAGTCAGACAAAGGCAAAGGAAAATAGACGAGGCAATAAAGAACATTGAACTTCGTACCGGCAAAACAGCAAATGACGCAGACCTCGCAAAGGAGCTTTCTATCTCGGAGGATGAGCTTTGCAGCTGGCAGTCGCAGCTTAAAGTAACAAATGTTGTATCTCTCGATGAATTTGATGAGTCAGGACCTGAGCCTGTCATGGATGCTGCACATAATTCACATTATGCACAGCCGGAGGAGATTGTTACACAGGAAGAGCTGAAAACAATGCTTGTTAAGTCGCTTGACAATCTGACCGAGAAGGAGCGCAGGGTTATCGAATTATATTATTATGAGGATCTTACCCTTAAAGAAATAAGCAATATCCTAGAGGTTTCAGAATCAAGAGTATCACAGCTTCACACAAAGGGACTGATTAAAATGCGTAAGGTCATGGGCCCTTATATGAATATACTTACAAACGCATAAGAGGGCAGAGGTTTATATGACAACATTAGAAATAACTCTCATCATCATAGGTGTTGTTTTCCTTATAGGAAGCTTTATGGTAAATGACAAGCTTTCACATAAGGATTTGGATAAAATAGCCGATATGAGTGCTGAGGAACTAAAAATAATAACTGAAAAAGAAGTGACTGCCGCCAAAAAGGACTTAAGCGATGCCTTGGACGAGGAAATAACACAAAAGCAGGATGAGACAAAGCGAAGTCTTGAAAAGGAAGCAAATTCCAAAATAATGGCGATAAATGAATATTCTGATACAGTGCTTGATTCGATAAACAAGGCACATAATGAAATAATGTTTTTATACAGTATGCTAAATGACAAGCATGATGAGCTTACACAGCTTTCAGGCGATATTGATAAAGCATCATCAAGACTCAGAAGCTCCTTCGAGCCGCTTTCTGCAGACTCTGCAAAGAGGGCTGAAAAACCGTCTGTAGCCGTGCAAAAGCCGGCAGAACCTAAGTCTGGCACAATTCAGCAGGATACAAAGCCTGACATGAAGCAGATGACAGGTATCATTAAAACACAGCCTGCTTCAGCAGCCCCTGCGTCAAAGGAAGGTGCAACAGCTACAACAGGTACAGCGGCCTCTGTATCGGTCAAGGCATCAGATGCTGCTTTTGGTACGCCCGCAGGCAGCAGCGCAAATGCTGATGTAATAAATCACACACATGAAATCCTTAAGCTTTATAAATCGGGCAAGAGCAATGTAGAGATAGCAAAGCTTTTGTCGCTTGGTACCGGCGAGGTAAAGCTTATAATAGATTTATATAAAGAGGGCAAATAAATTGAGATTAAAATACTATTTGCGTGGACTTGGGCTAGGCATTATTTTTGCGGTAATCATTATGATGATTGGTTTTCACGGCAATAAGCAGTCCATGTCTGATACAGAAATAATAGAAAAAGCTAAAACACTCGGTATGGTTGAAGCAAAGAATATTTCCGGGACAGTCGCAGACGAATATAATAGTGAAAAAACTGACTCCTCTGCTAAAAACTCAGATGCTTCTTCCCAAAAAGCCGAAACTGAACAGGATAGTCAGATGCAGGACAGCCAAACAGCACAGGAAGATACACAGCAGGAAGCAGCGCAGCTGGCAGCGGATGCAAAGCAGGAGACTGTAGAGCCACAGGATACTGTTACAACATACACAATTACAGTAACAAGCCAGGATACATGTCGCACCATTGCAGAAAAGCTTAAAGCTCTCAATCTAGTGGATGATGCTGAACAATTTCGTATATATATGGGACAAAAGGGTGCTGATCATTTTATAGCAGATGGTGAGCACGTTATTCCACAGGGAGCATCGTATGATGATATAATCACTATTCTGACACAGAAATAAATTTTTTGCTTGCATATAAGCCTTTGGTATGTTATAATTCCAAAGGCTTAAATACTATAAAGCACGTGTGCGGATGATCGCCGGTGCCGGATAACGCTTATCGGTGGCTGATCTAATTGGAAACACACGGAAGATTAATAACCAAACGGAGGTAAATAAAATGAGCGTAATTTCAATGAAACAGTTACTCGAGGCAGGTGTTCATTTTGGACATCAGACAAGAAGATGGAACCCTAAAATGGCTCCTTACATCTACACAGAGCGTAATGGTATCTACATCATCGACTTACAGAAGTCTGTAGGAAAGGTTGATGAGGCATACGATGCCGTATCTGATATCGCTGCTCAGGGTGGTACAATCCTTTTCGTAGGTACAAAGAAGCAGGC
>CDZW01010677.1_pt1 | contig 13124 bp, 8 predicted proteins | sample 557511 | NCBI WGS metagenome assembly CDZW01 (sample SAMEA3182067, study PRJEB8094) | gut metagenome | biome: human; feature: gut; material: Stool; isolation source: human stools | place: Canada | collected 2013-03-05 | reverse complement strand
TACTTGTGACCCTTTTTGTAACTGGTTTCGTCAATGCCGATATTAACCAGACCATCAAGTCTTCTTGAGTGCTCCGGTTCTAAATCGTGAAGAGCACGATTGACACAGCGGCCTACAGTTTCCCAGTCCACTCTCATGAAGTATGATGTGGTACTTCTTGGAAGATAGGATGCAAACCATGCAACGGTAAGGTCGAAATCCTTGGTAAATCTACTACCTGGATATGCCCATGGAACTTCGGCAACATATACCCCATGTTCAAGGCAGATGATACGATGCGTCTGGTATTCAACTTCGACCAGAATACCACCCCAGTCCAGCCCCCTCCAAGTGGTTGGTCTGCTGGAATGTTTGTCATAAGCAGGACATGACTTGTGACAGAAAGGGCAGTCATTCTCATGCCATTTATTAGGTCTGGATTTGATACGGATGTGTTTCACGCCATCCTCATCAGAGTAAAGATTAAAATTTTCTATCAAGAGAATAAAGTATTGACAAAATTTTGTGGGGTGGGGTAGGATGATGGTAAAAAATTCCAAAACATAACGCATTGGCGCTTTTCGCAGAAAGAAGAAAAATAAACATGAAAAAGAGAAAGAACTTGGGAAAAAAGTTAGTAACAATGTTAGTGTCTGTAGGCTTTTTTGCAGTTTTGATTACAGTCTTTAATTTAATGGCATTACAAGCTATTCGAGAAAAGAATAATGTGCTTATAGAACAGTTTGAACAATATGAAGAAGCAGTGAAAAATAATGATACCGCGGTTTTTGAAACAGCAAAAGGAGAAGTGGCAGAAGCCATCAGACATAGCAACTACAGAATAAATGGAAGCATCATTTTTGATCTTGCACTTGTGGTAGCTAATATTATTGTAATCGTACTTCTTTCGATTGTTATTAATAAGTCCATTGTTCGTCCAGCAAAAAGAGCAAAGAATGATTTGGATGATATCATTTTAGGTATAGAATCAGGACAGGGTAATCTTACGTTAAGAGTATTTGATGAAACCAGTGATGAAATTGGTCAGCTTGCAAATGGTGTCAACCATTTTATTGAAACATTACAAAATCTTATGGTAAAGATTCAGAGTGTATCAAAAGATATGAAAAAATCTTCCTATCTTGTACAAAATGAGGCGGAATCTTCAAATATGAGTGCATCCAATGTGAGTGCAACATCGGAAGAACTTGCAGCATCCATGGAAGAGGTATCTGCTTCTCTATATGATTTAGCCCAAGGATGTAATAATCTGCTAGAGAAAATGGCAGGCATGAATGAGGATGCTAAGAACTCTGCAATGAAGTTGCATGAAGTGAAGCTTACTGCAGAAAATAGCTATAAAGAAGCGATTGCATCAAAAGAAAAAACAGTAGAAACATTTGATGGCATTCAAAAGGATGTCGCGGAGGCAGTAGAAGCATCTAAGTCTGTAAATGAAATTGCAAAACTTACAGAAAATATCTTAAATATCGCAGCACAGACAAATCTTCTAGCACTTAATGCATCGATTGAAGCAGCAAGAGCAGGGGAAGCAGGCAGGGGCTTTGCCGTTGTTGCAGATGAAATCAGACAGCTTGCAGATAGTTCACGTGAGACAGCAAACAATATTCAGGAAATCAGTGGAAAAGTTATTGAGGCAGTAAACAATCTGTCTGGAAATGCAACGGAAATGATTCGTTTTGTAGATGAAAAGGTAGCACTTGATTATGACAACTTTGTAAAAATTATTGGAAATTATGATGCTGATTCTGATCAGGCAAGTAATACATTTAACGAGTTTGCAGTTAAGTCAAAAGATAGCTTAGGTACAATGAATGATATGAATGAAGGTATCAATAACATTTCTATAGCGATTGAAGAATCTGCAAAAGGTGTTACAAACGTAGCACAAGAGATATCACAACTTGTAACAGCAATTTCAGCAATTACAGTGCAGGCGGACGAAAATAAGAACCTTTCGGAAGATTTATCGGATGAAGTAGCAAAATTTGAAAAAGTTTAACTAACAGATTTTTATTATGAGAAAAACTGTATTAGGTAAATAACCCGCACTAACTAAAAATGAATGCCAGAATAAGCACAAAGGCATAGCCCCATTACGGGTTCTATGCCTTTGCGTTTTCCGGAAGCAGCATCCGGTCGTCGATATAGTAATCAGAGGAAATCTTCCGGCTGTTGTGTCCATAGAATTCGATGATTTCCGGAAGATTGTCATTAACTGCATCAAATTCAAGATTCTGTTCCCGGCACCATTCCTCACAGCAGCAATGTTGAATCAGTCCTGCTCCAGCTTTACCGGCTCACCTGTGTCTGCCTCAAATTCCTCTAGCTGCTTAAGCCAATATTCCTTATCTTTATTTGTTATCATTCTTATGACTTTACATGGATTTCCTGCCGCTATCACACTATCCGGAATATCCTTTGTGACAACCGACCCTGAGCCTATGACAACATTTGAACCTATGGTCACACCCGGATTGATGACCGTATTGCCACCGATCCATACATTATCGCCTATTGTAACCGGCTTGCCAAGCTCCACACCGGTATTTCTGATCATCGCATCTATCGGATGACATGCACAGTATATATTGACCCTTGGTCCCAGAAATGCATGATCTCCAATGATGACATCACACTGATCCAGAACTATCAGCCCTGTATTTGCATAGAAATAATCTCCCACGTGTATATTGGTTCCATAGTCACAATAAAAAGGTGGCTCTATATAACACTCCTTTCCCATGTGTGCAAATAATTTTCCAAGATATTCTCCGGTTCTTGTCATAGTCTCAGACCTCGAAGCACTGTTGAACTTATCTACCAGATCCTTCGCCTTACCCTCCGGATCCCAATCCACACATCTGTATAATTTACTTGCTTTCATTCTTCCAAGCATTTTCTCTACTCTATCCATAGCATTTTCTCCTTGCATTTATAATATTTACTCATCATGTTTATAATTGACTAAAGGATACCATTGTTTATGTCTATAATCAACTACTAGCAACAGAAAAATGGACTGTGAAAATAGGCCCATTTTTATCTATCTTTTATTAATACACATGAAGGTACATTCCAAACCAATGCAGCGCAGCCCCCAGCATCACAAAGATATGCCAGATAAAGTGCATCCCCTTGCTGTCCTTCACAAATGGAATCATGCCGAGCGTATAGACAATACCACCGCCCACGATCCATCCCAAAAGCGGCTTGTCATTTCTGAACCAGTCTGGAATGAACATGATGGCGCTCCATCCGATGACGAAGTACAGCGTATAGTGTATCGGTCGGAACCTGCCTGGTCCGAACACACATATGATGGTGATCCCCGCTATGATGAGCACCCACTGCACACAGAACAACACTATTCCAAGCACATTTTCCCAGTACACAAGGTACATCGGAGCAAATGTTCCGCCTATCAGCAGATATATCGAGGAATAGTCAAATCTTCTCCAGATACGCTTGACTGCTAGCCCGGATTTGTATGAGTGATACAGGCAGCTCATAAGAAACATCAATATCAGTGATATTCCATAAAAACACGATGCCATCACTTTGATCCCTGTGTCTGACTTCAGGAGAAGAAGGACAAAGCCGGCTATGGCAAGTCCTGCTCCTATTCCATGGGTGACTGCATTTCCCACTTCCTCAAGCACGGTGAGTTTTGGTGGCTCATTCAGTTCCCTGTAGTGCTGCCTTTTTGCTCTTTTTGCCTCTTTCTTCTCTTCTTTTCTTTTCTCTTTGTCCAGCTCAGCTTTCTGCTGAGTGCTCATATCTGATTCCGAGTTCTTTATTTCTGCCATATTTAATCCTGAAACTCCTTTCTATCTATAATTTATTCTGCTATCTATAATCTACACTGTCTTACAACCGCAGTTTCCTGCACCGTACAGAGTGCAGCCCTGGGTTCATCATCGCAGATCGCTAAAGTGCCTCAAACACCTGCACGCTACATATCACACTACCAGTACTATAATATACACAAAATTTGATAAAAGAGCAACAAGTACTCCCATGCTCTGCTTCACGACTGCTGTTTCAGATGTCCAGTCAAGCTTTGGCATCTTGAGATCGTTGAAATGATATTCTTTTTTTTCTGGATGTTTCTGTGATATACTTATATGGGGTCGTATCAGACCGGAAAGGAAATATTATGCTACAAAAATTATATGTTTTTTTCAGGAAAGAAACCGTTTTGTCAATTGCAGTGATCCTGGCGCTTCTTTCTATGTTCTGGGTCAGACCGGATAAGGCTTATTTTACTTATATCGATTTCAGGACTCTCGGGCTCCTCTTCTGTTTGATGGCAATTGTAGCTGGTTTGAAGGCTGTTGGTGTTTTTGATATACTTGCCCAGAAATTGCTGATGGGAACATCAGGAACTGTGGGTGTGATCAGGCTGTTGGTACTCTTATGTTTCTTCCTGTCAATGGTGATCACCAATGATGTGGCATTGATTACTTTTGTTCCTTTTGCACTGACCATTGTGCATAAACTGCCAAAGGAACTGGGCAATTACTGGCTTCTTAAAATAGTAGCCATGCAGACAATCGCTGCTAATCTCGGAAGCATGCTCACACCAATCGGAAATCCGCAGAACCTTTATCTATATGCCAGAGCAGGGATGTCCGCGGCAGAATTAATAACCCTGATGCTTCCCTATTCCGCCACAGCACTTATCCTTCTTCTGATATGGATACAGGTAGCCGCTGCCAAAGCACCTCACGTATGCGGTTCCGAAAAAGATAAAACTCTTTTGGGATTCTCTGACAGAAAAGAACTTAACATGGAATACCTGGCCGCTTACCTGATCTTATTTGCAATCTGCCTGCTCACTGTTGCACGTATCATTCCATACCAGATTCCTCTTGTATTGGTTCTTATATATATGCTGCTAAGAAACAGGGAAAATATAAGCAGGGTGGATTACTCCCTGCTTGCCACCTTTATCGCATTATTTATTTTTATCGGCAACCTTGGAAGGATTCCGCAATTCAGCAGTTTTCTGGAAAGAATCATGGCAGGAAGGGAAACACTTACTGCTGTTCTTGCCAGTCAGATTATGAGCAATGTTCCCGCTGCGCTTCTTTTATCCGGCTTTACAGATAATTACCGGGCTTTAATTGTCGGAACCAATATTGGAGGTCTCGGCACTCTGATTGCATCCATGGCAAGCCTGATAAGTTTCAAATATATTGCAAAAGAAAACAGGAATCTGAGAGGGAAGTATTTGGGAATATTCACAGCCTCCAATATTATATTCATGATATTCATGTTAATATTGTATTTTTCCCTTAGGTAAAGGTTTTCCCTGAATTATAAAAGCTATAGCAATTCTTTCTTTGCAAAAAATTCTCCGCGGCACTCTCCCATCCTGGAAGAAAAGCCGCGGAGAAATAAATATATTTTCGGTGCCAATACAAAGTATAATGGCGATAACCTCTAAAACGCTTCGCACTTCTTCAATCGCAAAACACTGACAGAATATGCCGGTGCCTCGTATACGAACTCTGAGGAAGCGCCATGCATATTCACGGTAATATTCTTCACCTTCTCCGGCTCTTCAAAGCTGTTTTCATCCCCCTTTTCACCGCTAAGAAGTGTTACGGTATAGTCGCCCTGTACCTGACAGTCCAGTGTAATGGAAACCGGATCCACATCTCCTGCAAAATTAACCGCCTTAATAATGATTTCGTCCTTGGTGTCAGTTACTACCGAAACAAAAGCAGGTCCGTAGGGAATCGAAATTTCCTTCTGAAGCTCACCATCAACATACAGGCGAATCTGTTTTCCGTCCGTTTCATATCCAAAGCGGTGATATTCTCCCGGTTTTACTGAAATAGCAAAGTCCTCAGTCAGCTTGTTGTCATGCATAAAGCCAAACTCTTCCAGTGAACATTGTCCTCCATTAACCTTCCAAAGGAACGGACGCACCAGAGCTGCATCCCATTCTTTTTCCACTCCGGCCGTAATCACGAGCTGCTCCTCATAATAGGAACGAACCACCCTGGCACTGAATATACCCAACTCGAAGTAAGCATTTTCCTCAACAAAAATATCGGTCTCAAATCTTCCATAAGTCTGGTCTTCTTCTCCAAATACCACAAAGCTCTTGGTCTCATCAGCCCATTCCAGAATACTGTGAAATTCCTTTTTCTGCTCCTCATCCGGAAGCTGAAGCAGGAGGCCATCCTCTGTATCCTGCACATGTCCCATTAATTCATGAGTAATCTTTGCTTCTTCTCCATTCCAAATGGGATTTCTGAAGCGAAGTTCCTTATTGGATTTTAAAGATGCCATTCCGGTTCTCGGACGATAAACACGTCCTCCCTCATCTTCGGATCGCACCACATAATCTCCGCGATTTTGACCGAACATTTTCCAGACATAATAAGTAGGAATTCCAAGGCTCTGATGATTATTGAAACGAATCAGATTAGGATACCACGCTCTGTAATTTACATTTTCAAATAATGGAGCATAAGAGGCCAATGTTACGATATCCTGATTTTTCTCAATACCCATAAGGAAAGCCGCTTCTCCCAAAGCCGCATACAACTGTCCCATATAGTTGCCTTCGTTTACAGCCACCTCTCCTACAAAGATTTTTGGTCCCTTACGATCGTAGTCATCATAATAATTTACACGTTCTGCAAAGAACTCTGTCGTACTGTAAAAATGTTCATCCACGCACTCGGCAGGACAACCATTTTTCTCTACATGCTCGTTGGCTATGGTTTTAATCTGGGGATACAGTTCCTTTACCTTCTTATAAATCATGTTGTATCGCTTTTCATAATCCGGACCCCAGTTTTCATTACCAATTTCCAGATAGGTCATTTTAAAGGGTTCCGGATGCCCCATAGAAGCACGAAGCCTTCCCCATTTGCTTTCCTTAGAGCCGATAGCATATTCAATGGCATCCAGTGTATCCTGTACCATTTCATCAAGAGCCTCTCCTTCCAGAAGGACACTCTTTCTTCCCTGACAGGTCATTCCGCAGTTACATACATACAGGGGCTCCATCCCCAGATCCTCGCAAAGCTGCAGATATTCATGAAAGCCAAGTCCTAATGTACTTCTGTAATGCCATACAAACAGCTTACTGGGTCTTTCCCATGCCGGACCTACCGTATCCCGAAATCTCATCGCTGTGGACGGTGTCGTTCCTTCCACAATACAGCCTCCGGGAAAACGCATAAACTTTGGACTCATTCCCTTAAGCTTTTCTACAAGATCTGTTCTGAGTCCATGCCCCATGTAGGTATTGTCAGGCATTAGTGAAATAAATCCCAGCAGAACCTCTCCGCCTTCTTTGCAGGAAATAGTAAGCTGTGCCTCGTGACAATCCTCAGCTGCTGTCAGCTTCATGTCATATCTTGTATACTCCTGACCGGAAACCACCAGACTGTTTCCAGCCAGTACTTTTCCCTGGTATTCGATCGCTACGTCCAGTCCTATTTCTTCCTTTGTTTTTGCAAATAAATACAAAGAGTAACTTTCTCCAGCCTTTACGGATATACCGCAGTAACCGGTATTAGTCAGAGATCCATCCTTTTCAAACTGCATACGCAGAGCTGCGTCCCGATGTTCATTCAGGGTATCCGTCAGTTCCAGTTCCATCTTTGCATTGTGTGTATACCATGCCGGTATTTCTGTCTCCGGAATATTGTTGCCCTTTACCCAGCGGCATAAGCCTTCTCCGTTGCAAAACTCATCCAGCCATCCGGATACGGTTTTTACATGGACGCCATCCTCCTGCTGTATATAACCCTCCGGTAAAACGGAATCTTCGAAGCTTCTGTTTCGAAGCATTTCCGGATAAAGTCCTCCGTCTCCGGCACGGTTAATGTCTTCAAAAAAGATTCCGTATAAATCCCTGGCTGTCTTAAATCGTCTTTCCTTTGTTTTAATCTTTAACTTGCTCATTGTAGTCTCCTTTTTTACATTCCTAGAGTTTTGATCACTGCCTGTATATGCAATAACATAGATTATGATAACTCAAATGATCTTAATGCAGCATTTCCGTTACCGCGATAGGTCAGGTAAAGCGCCTGTATTCCATCCGGAATCGTAACCGGTGCGGTATACTTTTCCCAGACATTGGTATATTGAACCTCTAATGTCGCCAGTACCTCTCCATCCCATGCTGTCTTTACTTCAAAAGTGCCATCTGCATAGCCCCGGATCCAAATACTGATTTCACGAATATCATGGCAGTCAAAATATTTGAAGCCGATGGTAGTTGAATCTGTAATATTGGCAATATATCCAACTTCTTCGTCTCCATCCCTGCCGTCCTGCATTACTCGTGGGAAATTCCCTTCGCCCACATAAACTGATGGAGTATCGGTAAACAGATTACATGCAAGATAAGCGGGGTATTCGCCTTTACCCTCAAGCGGACCTCCATTTAAACCGCAGGAGGTAATTTTTACCTGTGGAATACTGCCGTCCGGCATAATCTGCAGCTTTTCAGCACATCCCTGTCTGCTGTACCAGGTATTATTGGTATGCCTGTGATAAAAAATGTACCAGTCCTCTCCGATCTGCACAATACTTCCATGATTATTGGCACCGTAAGCTGTTGGCATATCTGCCGGCTTGTAGGTATCGATGTGCAGATCACAATTGCTGACAATAACTCCGCCATAGACAAAGTCCCTAGTAGGATTCTTGCTGGTGGCATAACATAATTCGTGCATTAATATGGATGAATAGACAAAATAATAGGTGTCACCTACTTTACGGATGGAAGGTGCCTCAAAAAACTCATGTCCCTCAAATCCGGTACCGGCACCATATTCACAGCCGGGGGCCACAAACACCGGAGCTTCCCTGATCGTCAGCATATCTGCCCCCAACACCGTAGCCATAGCTCCGGTACGGGATTTATCACCTTTTCCGCAAAATCCGGTATAAAGATATGTCACATCTCCTTCCGTCAGAACCCCCGGGTCAAACTGGGGCTCATCACCTTCCTTTTCGCCCAGACGTGTGCCATCTTCATAATGAACATAGCCATAAAATTCATACTTTCCTGCCGGAGTATCACATACAGCAACTGAAACTACCGGAACCTTGTCCAACACGTAATAAAGATAGTACCTTCCGTCCGGTCCCACCGTAACATCCGGGGCATACAGACACATTTTGCCTTCCGGGTTCAGCGGATCGGCTGTCTTCGGATAAATCACACCCTCATATCTCCAGTTGCCCAGGTCATCGACCGGAGCTGACCAGCACACATAGTCTCCCATGCAGAAAACATATCCGTTAAAGTAATCATGGGATCCGTAAACATATACGCGATCGCCAAAAACATAAGGTTCTCCGTCCGGAATATACTCCCAGGACGGTAAATATGGGTTAAACGCTTGTTTTTTCACTTTGATATCCTCCTTTGCAAGCCTAATCCATGTACATTGTTTCATAAAGCAAATTACTGGGTGCTAGTTTAAGCCTTCAAGCTGACCACACGATCATAGTCATATCCTCGATCCGGACTCACCTTTCCGGCATTCAGTTCGAAATAAACCACACCGTTTTCGTTTACAGGAAGCTCTACGCAGATATTTCCGTCCTCCTGCTTTTTACGCTCTGTTTTTACAAAAGGTCTGGATGATTCCCGAATCAGCTTCGTCTGTTCCTCACTCAGATTGGCAGGTTCTCCCATATCATGCCATACCTTCAAGGGATTACATGTTTCCTCATCTACCGTCTTAGTCAGGAAGCAGTACTCCTCCTGTTCAGCCGGAAATGTAAACTCCAACAGCATTTTTTCTTTACCCTGTTCTGTACTTTTACGGGCAATATTCCAGGCTACACCTAGATAATCACCGTTTGCACATTTCAAAACGACAATATCGTCATCCTTATATACACAATTGGCTTCACTTTCCTCAAGCTTTTTATAAAAAGCAAATGTCCAGAAGGTCGGCTTGGTAATACAGCCATTGGCAACCAGTCCAAAGCCGCCGTGGAATGGTGTAAAAGGAACTCCCAGCTCTTCAAACACATCACCAAATGTCCAGTAGGAATAGGATTCATTCACATCTCCCAATCTGGAAAGCTGCTGTGCTATTAAGGCCGCATTCAGGTTTGTATCATGAATGACGCCCTGAGGAGTATAGGAGCTGTTGAACTCTGTGATATGAATCTGCAGACCCTTATATTCCGGGAAACTGTCAATAATATCTCTGGTTGTTTTTAAATTGGCAAAGCCGTCCTCTGCCTTCATCAGTTCAGAATATGCATAATGTCCAATACATTCCGGCGGATCAATGGTGTAATGATGTCTGGTTACGAAATCCACAGGTATGTGATTCTCATGGCAATATTCCATAAATGCCTGAATCCATTTCTCATCCGTTCCTCCACAAACAGCAGGGCCTCCTACACGGAACCCCGGATTCACTTCCTTTATGGCATCAAAGGTTCTATGGAACAGCTTAAAATATTCCTGCATATCCGCATTTTCCCAGAAGCCGCAAAGATTGGGCTCGTTCCATACTTCAATGGGCCATTGAATAACTTCCTCTTCTCCATAGCGTCCCATCAGATGCTGCAGCAATGAACGCACCATATTACACCACATATCATAATCTTTTGGAGGAGTGGTATTTCCCTGCCAGTAAAAGATAGTCTGGCTTCCACTTGCCAACTTTTTAGGTATAAAACCCAGTTCAAGAAAAGGTCTCAGCCCCACCTTCTTATAGGCATCCATTACTCTATCCAGATAAGTATAGTTGTACTCGACCCTTACCTTACCATCCTCCTCATAGGTCTGAAAGATCGCCATATCATCACAGAATAATCCATGTCCCCGGATATGCTTAAATCCAATTTCCTTTTGAACCAAGCGCAGCTCCTCCTGATATTCTTCTGTCAATGCAAGCCCCATTCTTCCGGTTCCCACACAATAATCTACATTATTGTGAAAAAAGGCCTTTGAATCCTTTCTAATCACGATCTTTTTTCTGTCATTCTCTGTTGCTTCACCCATATTTACCATGCATGTATCTCCTTCTTCTAAATCATGTTCCTATGCAGTCACGCATCCGATGTCTGACCGCTGCACGATCCGCAGCTCTCTGATGACGATTGCCATATTAATCTGATACTATCGCATTGATCTAAAGTTTCCAATGATTTATACTATAAGAAAATTGATATATCCTCTGATGTATCAGAACGGAGATTCCAGATGACTGAAATTGAATTTGTCGGCTACAGTGCCGTTCACCCCTCAGATTTTATATATGATGTTCCGAATGGCTTTACAGGCTATCTTCTGCTTCTTTTCGACTCTCCCTCGGAGCTGCTCATAGACGGAAGACTAATGCGGACAGCCGCCAATTCTGCTATTCTGTATACACCAGGAAGCCGGATTTATTACCGTGCTGCCGGTGAAGAATACCGGAATGACTGGATTCGTTTTCGTTCCGATCACTCCTTCGTGAAGCTGTTTCCGTTAACAAACACCCCATTTCCCGTAACAGATCCGGAATACTGTCATCAGCTTTTTAAATTACTAACCTGGGAGTCCGCCTTTTTCTCCTCTGAAAGCGAAGCAAACATTACTCACCTGCTGCGGGTTCTGTTCTCCAAATTAAGAGAAGGAATCCAGAATGAGTCCCCGGGTATTCACGATCATGAGCTGGTTGCATTGCATAAGATGATCTACAATAATCCTCAGCTTCCATGGAATATAAACATGATGGCTGCGAAGCTTCACTTAAGTCCCAGTCATCTTCAGGCTCTCTATCACCGCCAATTTGGCTCCTCCTGCATGGACAATGTCATCGAAGGACGTCTGCGCCGTGCACAGGATTTATTAGAGTACAGCGAATACTCCATCCGCGACATTTCCGAGCAATGTGGTTATAATAATGTAGAGCATTTCTGCAGACAGTTCCGTCAGCATAACGGCTGTACCCCTGGACAATACCGGAAAAATGCATCAGCGGGAAGCAACAAAAGACTTCTCACCCACAATACCCTGGGAGGAAGGGAGTTTGAGAAGATTAATCGAAATATCCGGAAATAGTGTTTCGGTAGCTGCTTTATTCATCCCAATATTTGTTCATATTTAATTTCAACATTTCCAAAATTTCACGCCTCATCTGCTCTGCTGTGTAACTGACAGGGAAAAATCTGTGAAGCTGCTCCGTTTTGAATACTACGCGGTCTATCTCTTTTTGCTTAATTTCACTTGCAAAGTCAAGTAAACTATCTATAATTACTTTTCATTGGCGATATCCCAGCAATATTTCTAAAACTCCAAACTATCCGCATTGAGCAGAAAATACTTCATTCCCATGATTACAAAGCCTTCCTCATTTCTCCAAGGCTTTTTTGTTCCGTTTACTACCACGATCTTTTTAAATGAATCAGGGATATTTCTAAATGAATTAAATTCCTGCTTCTGCTTTTCCTCAGAGGTCATATCATAAGCCACCTGAATATAATATCTCTGACTCCCCTGATTGACCACAAAATCAACTTCAAACTGCTTTCGAGTTGTTTTTCCTTCATCATTTTTCGCATACGCCTCTACAATACCAACATCCACATTATAACCTCTGATAAGCAGCTCATTGTAAACAATATTTTCCATGATATGAGTAGGTTCCTGCTGTCTAAAATTCAATCTTGCATTTCTAAGTCCCACATCTGAAAAATAGTATTTCAGATTTGCTCCCACATATTTTCTACCTTTAATATCATATCTGTCAGCTTTAGAAATCAAAAATGCCTCCACAAGATAATCTATATGGTTGGATATGGTCTTATTGCTGTAATTGATGCCTCGTTCACTTTTAAACGTATTTGATATTTTAGTTGGGTTAGTAGGAGCTCCTATCGCAGAAGCAAGGATATCTACTAAAGTATCAATCTCATCAACATTTCGCAGCTTGTTTCGTTCTACAACATCCTTAATATAAACATTTGTGAAAATGTTTTTTAGATACTCAGCCTTTTGGCGTTCCACAGAAAACTGTAGCACCTGTGGTAAACCACCATATATCATATATTCCTCCCAAGCATCATCATAATCTCCATCGAAAGCCGCATAGAACTCTGCGAAGGACAACGGATATATTCTTATCTCATCT